>Ga0123352_10004422_pt1 | contig 20701 bp, 12 predicted proteins | sample TergutLab28metaG_FD_89700 | JGI IMG/M metagenome (GOLD analysis project Ga0123352, IMG submission 89700) | Labiotermes labralis P1 segment gut microbial communities from Petit-Saut dam, French Guiana - Lab288 P1 | ecosystem: Host-associated > Arthropoda: Insects > Digestive system > Gut ...
TGCAGAAGTCAAGACGGCCACTGTATATACAGATAGCCGAATGACACTGGACTCCCTCAAGAATACCAACATACACACAACTCTAGTAGAAGAAATAAGACAACAATTGACGGAAATGAAGAAAATGCAATTGTACATCCAATTCTGCTGGGTTAAAGCCCACGTCGGCACACAAGGAAACGAGACAGCAGACACACTGGCAAAGGAGGCGGCGACGAGCACAGACACACCGGAAAGCTACGACAAAGTACCAAAAAGTGTAGTGAAAAGTGAGCTAGAAGTTTTAAGCGTCAAAAGGTGGCAAAGTGAATGGGATCAGTCGCCTAAAGGACAAATTACCAAACAGTACTTCCCAGATATAGCCGCCAGATTAAACATGAAACTAAATTTGACTCATAATTTCACTCTTATGGTAAGTGAACATGGCAGCATAAACTCATATCTACATCGTTTTACGATAAGTAACACACCATTATGCCCGTGCTGAACTCAGGATCAAACGACAGACCACTTATTGTTTGAGTGTGAACTTTTAAAGAAAGAACGAAATGACTTAATAACAACCATCCTGAAAAGAGACGTGTGGCCAACGAGTAAGCTTGAACTGATAAAGAGACATTTCAAAGCTTTTTTTCAAATTTACAAATGCTATTTTGATAGACAAACTAACAAATCCTAAACCTAACGAGGATTTATAGACAATAAATACCAAATGTTGAAGAAATAGTGGAGTAATAGCATTATGCATTATATTAAGAAAGCTGCTCATAAGCATGTAGTATTACAAACTGTAATGGAACATGCGATAAATAAAAAAAAACATACATACATATACACATAGATACACGCATACATACATACACATACACACATACATAATATGGAATTATATTCATATCATAATCACATATATAGGCCTACAATATTGACGAATAAAAGGTCAAATATTTACTTGACAATGGTGGCGATCGTGTATTTGTCGACGAGTTTATGATATCGATATGTGTTTTAAGTTAACAAACTGCCAGAAATTCCTCAAAAGTTGTTTACTTAATTGTCATAAGATATATACGGTCGTCTCAGTACCTCAAGTTTCAAAATCAGAGTTTTAGACAGTACAGGTTCATCAGGGATGAGTTACACTAAGGCAGCTATTTCTGTGTTATATTATCGCATATGTTAAAATAGCCTAGATTTCGGAACATTGTACATGTTGAGAAGCACGATAGCTCCGGTCAAGTCAGGTCAACTATCTTCTCAATTCGCATTGTCACAGATATACAGGGCCACAGACAGAATATAATTAAACCACTTATATTATCGTGACAGGAGAATATTCCAAAGTCACGGAACACTTCAAATCGCAGTAATGGGTACAAAACCGTCACCGATTGCGCAGCAGTGTCTGGCCCGAACAGTTCACGTCCAAAAGCCTGCTCGATGGGTAGCTTTGACACACTATGGAACTGTGAACTGCACTGGTCGTTTGAGTCAAGAATGTCTCATACGACTCTATAATACACATTTACACACAATTCTCTGTCCTTATCACATTATGTTCCGTAAAGCACGACTCCAGCCACATGTAATGCATATAGAGGATTTCAGATTTAAAAACTACGTAATGTTTAAATTACTTGTAATTAACTTAGAATATTTTATATTGGCATTGCATAATGAAGAACTTCGGGATTTATGCCTTTGTGGGCAAGGTCCATTTTGAGAACCGAGAAATAGAATCATAACAGCAAGAATGATCTCTGGTTGGCCACCTGCGAGGATAGGAGATGACGGCACTGGCTCGGCTTCGCGGCCAGAGGTCGCGTAACTGTGTGGCACTACAAGTGTCTGTAGGAAGAATGGCAACAAATCAGACCCCCCCCCCTCGCAATCTTGCGGCACAGCTCAAAAGCCCGACTTTAGTCGCTCTATTTGGACTCGTTCACAGGTAGAAGCAGAGGGTTGTCGGGTTATTTAAGTATAATGAGTTAGAGTGCGCTGATCGTTCGGTGTTTCCCGCTGTTAGCGGAACAGACATTCTTTTCTTCAGATAATACTCGTGGTATGTGGCAGCGAAGTCAGATACAGGAAACCACACTCTTATACGTAGTCAATGACGTGAAATAGCGTGCAGTGTATGAAAGTACACATCAGAACAGGCAAGAAACTGAATGAAAATTATTCCCTAAGGTAAGAACACACAACGTTGGTTTTAGAAAGACAGACAGCTCTCCTGCGACACATTTGCTTTCTCCAAAAGCCGGTGCTATGATTCTCACTTCTCCTGTACGTCGGCCTGCCCACGCACACAGTTGCAATAATTTTGTGATCAGACTCTATTCATAATACCTATCCCATTGTATCATTCACACTTTAAAATCCCCAGCTAAATGAAAGATCCAAATGAAAACAACATCAAGTTATGAATTTTCTTCCTTTCTTTCTCTCTTTCTTTTTTGTAATGAAATAACGATAGATTCAGTTCTAGACGTTGGGCTGCCTCAAGAGCGAGAAAACGCTATATGATATCTCTGAACTGTGGACCGACATAGCTCAGCAGGTATAAAGACTTACTACGGGCTGGACGATATGGGGATAGAATCTCGGTGGGGCGAGATTTTTCGCACCCGTCCAGACCGGACCTGGGGCCCACCCAACCTCCTATACAATGGGTACGGGGTCTTTCCCGAGAGTAAAGCGGCTGGGTCGTGGCTTTGATCTCCCACCTCATCTAGCGCCGAGGTTAAAGAAAGAGTAGAGCTATACCTCTACTCCCCTTCTGGGCCTTCGTGGCCTGTTCTGGGGTGAACTTTACCTTTTTTCACATCTCCGAACTACCTTACTTCGAAATCGCTTTCTGCGAGTACAAGTGACTGTTCCACAAGTGCTTCTCAAACAATCAAATGAGCTTTGTAGCCCACTGGACTCCCTTAACTCTGAGAGATATTTCATGTTTCCACCGCGGTGTAGTTGTGGCCGTCGCTCTTCTGTATTTTACGCGGCGCATATTGGTACTTGTCTACCGACACGTTGGGACGCATTTATCCTAAGAGATGAGGTCGATAGGCTGTCCCGAAACGTCGGTACCAGCATCCCAAAAGAGCGAAGGCCTCCCTTAACCTTGTCCAAATTTCTTCTTCTTTGAAGCTTCATGTAGGCCTACAATAAAACACACTTCCATCTTTCCTCCGTCGTACCTGCTTCTATGTAAGGAACACCCACACTTACGACTGACATTTATATCTACGCACCTCGCAAACTGATAATTCCAGTCCGAACAGTTCGCTAGGCACTTAATATCTACCAGTGTAAGCTATACGTGAGGTTCATTTCACACGGACGACAATGCTATACTTAAAAATACACGATTTTCATGACAAATTGTCACGTGAATTTCATACGTATCGGCACAAGCCTGTTCACTGTAATAATTCGCATGTCCCTCGAATGTATTTCTCACACATAACTCAAATAACAAAATCACCTTACAGGTTACTATGACTCTCTGCTGCATTCTCGTAAGACGTGATGTCATAATGTTAGTGGTATGGATAATAAGTGCATTCCTTCTGGAAGCTGGAGCAAAACAAGAACCCAGAGAAGAATATGCCGAATACTGGATAAAGTCTGGCCAGGAACGCCTTCGTTTTGAGATACAACGCCAGAAAGAGGGGGCGAAGTTGAGGGAGAAAGTGGCCAAGAACGTGATATTATTCCTCGGAGATGGTATGGGAATGTCCACCATCACAGCAGCCCGCATTTACAAGAACCAGAGAGCGGGCGGATACGGAGAAGAGAAAGAATTAAGTTTTGAAGAATTTCCTTATATCGGCCTCTCCAAAACATACGAAGTCAATTCTCAGGTAATCAGATATTAAAACTATTAAATTTGTGTCAATATTATCGTTATAAACTCTAAATCAATTTACTCTGCTTTGCACTGAATGAAGCATTAATCACTCAGTCTGAAATTACATCTCATTCGCCAAACCATGACTATAGCAAACGTCTCTTATTTGTTAACAAGTTTTCTTTTTTCATGCTGCGCAGTGGATGTCAACACATAACCAGACAAGTAAAAGTTTATTTATTACCACACATGTCGGCTGAGATCAAACAGTCGTTTTCCCTACATTGATGGTTACCATGCGCAAACTCCTAAAAAATATACGACACAACCATATATCATTTTGTACATAATGCAATGCAATATAATTTGAAGATTCAAGGCTTCGGATTTGTGATGCTGTGTTGTCCCACGACAAGTCGGGTAACCACCCAGCCTAGTGTCGCATTGTCACATCACAGAAGACTCATATTTACAGCAACACCTCTGTGAGAACTTCCACTAGTTATGGGTATAAACTCATCTACATTCCAAAGGTTTTCGATGTTGCCAATATGTCTTACATTAAATTACAACAAAATTTAACCTACCCGGACATAAATAGCGCAGTGGCATTTTTTTTAGTAACGCGAAGGAAGAGCTTAACCTTAGTAAATGAGATAACAGACAAGACAACTGCATGATTTGTAGTGCCAGGGAATACCACTGAAATTACAACACAAACAGGGAAGGTTCGAACTGGACCAACTTCAACGCATTCCAAAAATGGCTTTTTTTAATTGATATTTTCAGCATTAGTCGCTGTCTCAGGCTGAAAAACCCAAATGGTTCTCCCTCTCTCCTATCTACCTGAAGACGGAGTCATATCCAATCTTCGAAACGTTAATAGGGAGTTTTTTAGCCCAAGACATTGGACAGTGTCCAAAATAACAGCCTGGGTCGTTCCAAATGATAGGAGGTATCACTACGCGCGTAGCTCATGACCTTGACCGTTAACCGCCATAGTGCATACTATAAGATCGCTATTTTTATCCGACAAGTATAAGTTGCCATGTCTTGTCTGCTTCTTTTATCGTGTTAACGGTATCCAAATCAGCCGACCGCCTATAAGCGCTGAGGAACAGTAATGTTAAATTAGGGCTGTAACTTCCCCCGGTCAGGTACATGTACCAAAACCACCCTCCGCTACGTTAATGTAATGTTGAATAATAATATGTTTATAAACTGTTTTCAGCGCTTTCCCAAATTTCCTAAAAGCGATTATTGGCTTTGTCATGTCCGTCCGTCTGTCCGCATGGAATAACTCTGCTCCTTCTGGACGGATTTTTATGAAATTTGGCATCTGCGTATTTTTCGAAAACTTGTCGAGAAAGTTCAATTTTCTTTAAAACCGGGTAAGAATAACGGGTACTTTAAATGAAGACAAATATACATTTTTGATCATATATCACCCAATCCTTCTAGGAATGAAAAATGTCTCAGACAGAATTCAAAACACAAATTTCATGTTCAATAACTGTTTTCGAAAATCGTGCCGTTTATGAGATACGGTGGAAAAATACTGTAGAGGCGTGCAGGCCACAGATGGCAATATGGCGCATGCGAATTTCATGCTGTATACCTAACACAACAAATACAGACTTACAATATGTAACCCTAATTGTTTATCCACTATAAAAATAGCTACACGAACGCGCCTCAATGCTAAGTTACACGTACATTTTCTGCCTTGTTTAACTCACCGATATCATGCTTCATAAAAACCGAGCAACTAGTCAACAAAATTGTTCTTCTGAAATTGAAACAAAAAGCCCCCGAAACCTTCAATTTGTTACGTAACTTGTACGAATGGGGGCAGAGTTACTTAAAACCATCTCACAAAGGAAGCAGAGGACGTTTTGATGTCTGAGAGACTCATACGAAGAAACACAACAGTTTCATTGCTTAAGTACATTCGGGATTTTATGTTGTCATATCGTGCATGTTCTTACAATTAATACATTAACCAACAAATGTACTTAATAAAATAATATTCATGACAAATATTAAACTCCTACTTGTTTCGGCACCGGGGTGCTGTCATCAGTGAGTTGTATTTCTTTATGTAAAAGAACTCCCTGAGGATGGCTCCCAGGTAACGAAACATGCAGGAGTTTAATAATTGTCATGAATTGTATTTTATTAAGTACATATATTGGGTGATGTATTAATTTTTTTTTGAAATTAGTCTCGTTATTTAAGAGCCACGCTTTCTTATTTTAACGCTGCATGTTACACGTCCCAACTATCACACATGCAATGTACTCAACACGTCAAATTTATCAATATCGATAAATCAACCAACATATACACCCTTTGATACACCATTTATGATATATAACAAATCCTACATATTTCGACACCGAGGTGCCATCGTCACGGAGTCATTATAACAAAGACATATAAGCCAACATGCCGATCTAGGTCATTCCTAGAAGGAGGAGCAGAATCTAGATTGGCATGTTGACTTATAGAGCTTTGTTACAAGCACTTCCTGAATATGGCATCTCGGTGTTGATATATATCATAAATGGTATATCACAGAGTACGTGTGTTGGATGATATACTGATGTAAGAACATGTACGGTGTGAGCAACATAATAAAAAAACCGTCAAATGTAAACTACATCTCTTGAAAAACGTTACACAATATAGACCGCAAGGTCCTCAGTTTGATTTATACTAGATAATTTGGGATCAGTACGTCTGTCGGGCCAATAAAAATAGATGAAATGCACGTAACTAGACACGAGACTTATTATTTTACATTTACAGGTACCGGACTCCGCTGGCACGTCAACTGCGATACTGTCTGGAGTGAAAATCAACTCTCAAGTTGCAGGTTTTGACGCCAGGGCAAAACTAGATGAATGTGACCCCGTTATCAACGAGAAAGCGAAACTGGAAAATATAATAACTTGGGCTCAAGCGGCAGGAAAGGACACAGGGTTTGTGACGACTACCAGGGTCACCCATGCAACCCTAGCGTCGGTATATGCGCACATCAACGATCGCTATTGGGAGTGCGACTCTAAAGTGCCTCAGCGGTGCAAGGACATTGTCAAAGACGTAGCGCGCCAACTGGTCGAGGACGAGCCTGGGAGGTAACACTCATTTGCGTCAAAAACTATGTAGACCTTTTAATTGATGTTAACTCATTTGTCAAGCACATTTTAGTTCAGCACAAATGCATACCGCCGATCTCAGTGTCCGCGCGGTCTAAGGCGCGGGTCTGCGGCGGCTCGCTTGCTGGGATTGTCTGTTCGAATCCCGTCGAGGACATGAATGTGTCGTGTGAGTGTTGGTTGTTGTTGGGTAGAGGTCTCTGCGTCATGCTGATCACTCGTCCAGAGGAGTCCTGCCGAGTGTGGTGTATCTGAGTGTGATCATGAAACCTCTATAATGAGGTGGTCCTGGGCCAATACGGGTTGTTGCGCCATGAGGAAAAACAAGAACCAAAATACAAACATTCCGAAAGGACCTACTTCGAATGTCAACAAAACGACCAATTACGAATAACCACGTTCTCTATACTGACAAATATGCTATGAATATTTTGAGTAAACGTAACATTTACGTACATTAAATTAAACCGTTGACATCAGTTCCATAATGCACAAACGCAGCACAACAATAACAAAGATCGGTAAACGGCCCATATAACGCGTATAAACACTGACACGGACAGGACCACACTAAGAGTAAGGACGGTGAACATGCACCATGCGGCTAATGTGGACACTGTTGTTAGCCACTGCATAGTAGGCCTTCTGCACTTTGTCTTAAATATTTGTGCCCGTTCCACGTGTTCACCTTGCGCGCAGAACGACATATCGTTGAATCGTAGCAAGGAAGACGGTCGTATTTCGTGGTTGTTCAAAATCGCTGAGTCCATCATTTCTTCAACCAAGGCGAACATTATCGATTCTGCTGTGCACTTTACCCGCCCAATATTATTCCTCCTAAACTCAGACAATTTCCTTTGACTCGTCACTTACGCAGCTGTAATAAATAAGTTTGGTTGCCAGACAAGCGATTGGTTTCAGCAATGGCAAGTAGGAGTGTAGTAGACCCTGTGTCAAATTGAATAACCTGTGGGCTAAAGTGGGGTTTTCAGTCACTTGACTCATTTCGATTTAGCTTCCGAACGGTATGTTGGAGTAATATACCAGTGTAGCATAATGTCTGGCATATCAAAGTTTATGACTATGACAGTCCCGCAAACTTCAGAGATCAGGATTTATGCAAATCTTACAAAACTGGGGTTCACATTCACCGACCTCATATTTAGTAATTCTAAACACAGATCGCCACACATCACATGGATAAAAAAAGTGAGACAAAGCAATTTTAAAATATTTACATCTAAATCGAAAGCCATGACATTTTGTGGTCAAGATCGGATTCGGTGTAAACTGGTAATACGATAATGAAATGACTGGATAAATTCACGGTTTTACTCAATTAACGATCAATGACTCCTACTGCAGTAAAAATTATGTCAACCCCAGTATTATTATATTTCGCAGAATGTGACGATCCATCGGAAGAAATCGCAAATAAACATAATTAACAAGACACGTAATGCACGCGTAAACTAACATTGAAGCGGGTGCGTGCTATCATTGTTATAATCGAAAAGCAATAAGTATTACATATTGAGAGTGTGTGTTTGTAGCCATAGGCATCCAGCATACAATTTCTCTGGCCTGTCTGGTTCTACAATATTTTTCCATATTACATAAACGGCACGCTTTTCGGGGGAAAAAAGTTACTAAATTAAAAATGTAAGTTTTGATTTTCTCTACAACTATTGTATGAAACATTTCTTTATCGAAGAAGAACTGAACGAGATGTGATGAAAAATGTATAATGGTCTTATGGTAAAGTACCCGTTAATCTTGTCACATTTTAAGTACACTTTAACTTTCTCGACAGATTTTCGAAAAATACTCAGATATCAAATTTCGTTAAAATCCGTCCAGAGGGACCTGGGTTGTTCCATGCGGGCGGACGGACAGACATAAGGAAGATAATAGTCGCTTTTCGCGATTTTGAGAAAGCCCCTAAAAATTGGAAAATTGAAATTCTATAAAATAATAGTCGTTCTGAATTTTCTGCATAATTTTAACAAATCGACATTGAATGGATCCGATAAACGGAAAACATACGCGGCGGAGGTTGAATTCCTGAGAACCTGAGCTGGACACAAATTAATAGGTAACAAACATAATACTTAGGCAGAACTAAATATATACCGCCTTGGTAATGGAATGTAGAACCGGAAACGAAACTCGTGTGAACGTATCTTAAGGACGAAAGAGACTCGATTTCTAGATACTTTTACAGTATAAACCTACAGGTCAAAGAAATTTAGGCTGTCGTAAACTCGGATTGATGATTCCTGAAGACGGAACACACAAAATGGCCGAAGCCTTCAAGAGGATGCGATAAAGAAACCATCGGTAATAAAAGTCTTCATGGTTATCCACAACTTACGCCGATTCCTCTCGCAATTTTAATTCGGGTCTCCAGAAACGTTGCTATACGAGTGCGACAGGTGTTACTGTATAAATACATACTTAGACACGTCTCAACTAAATAGTGAAACGAGCTTTTACGTAATTCAACAGCAAACTTTAAAGTATAATGGTGATAACTTACTCAGAGGGCTGTGGGCCGACGTCACGGTGGGATGAAAACTATTCTTCCTGCACTCGTCACGTTCAACGGTTTTCCGTATCGACGGCACCAACGCAAATTTCGCGACAATATTTGCGTCTCATACAGTCACAGAATTAAGCGACTTGGCCTTTTTGTGAAGTTCACTCACTTTACAAGCGGAATTACTGTGTCCCCAGTACCCAACAGGGACAATTTGAGAAAGTATTGTCGGTACGCAGTCGATAGGAATGAAAAGGAATGTCTCGAACGAGTTAGGCAACATAATAATGACAGTAAAATTTCCCCACTCTCACGGTGTTTTCTACGGGACACTATTCAGTAACACAGAGGCAGCTACTTTGTAATCAAAGAACAGGATTGCGGTAATAAATTTCGTCACATATCGAAGAGCTTTCCTGACGTGTATAATGGATCGTATGCGTGGGCCAATATTTATTAATGTAAATTTCGATGGATTCACCTTCTAGTACCAGTATTACGAATGAGTGCAGCTATTCCTCTCCTCCCCTTACATGCCTTTATGGCGTGTACAGGAACTTTACCTGTTGTTTTTACCTGCATAAATGTAAATGGCAGTTGTCTCAAAAAACTCATATCATAGTTTATTCAAAATTATTATGGTCTTCTGGGATGTGATAACCCCACAATACTACATGGTATCATAATCCAAAACACCTTCATTCTTATGAATATGCTGTTATAACCTCAATTCTGAACATAACCTATTTATTGCATTTCAGTCTTTAACTTTTCTGAACTACCTGCATTCATAGCACAAAATGTACAAAGCATGACAAGGATTTATTAATCCATTAACATGTCTTTTTCTCTGAAACTGTGTAACAAATTTATATTAAAATTTGTATCAAGTATGCATAAAAGCTCTATATTCAATTATAATTTTGGATCATATCAGTAATATATAATGCTACATTTAAATGGACTTCTTCACTTTTATCACAAATGACTCATTTAATTTAATAAATACTGTAGCACAAAATGTGTATGTATGTGTGCATGTATGAACACATATATATACAGTAATACAAACATATCCTAACATTGTTAGTGTTTAACAATGCTCTGTCAATTGCAGATATGTAGCATCCAGGGACAGGGTTGTACTCATAAATGATGAACAAAAGGCATGGAAGAAAACAACTGTGACCTATGTCAAGGTACAGATTCTTTCTTTTGTCCTTTCCTGAGCACAGCAGCTTATGCATCTGCCAGAATATCCCATGGCATTTGTCATGCTGAAGGAAATGATAAATGAGACACTTTGTACTATACCTGCAGTTACATTCAAGGACCTCCAAAATTCAAAGCAAGAGTGCAAATAATATGTAGCAATATTCATTTTTATGTGTCTTCATACTTAATCTCGCTTAGATTACAACAGTACTTTTAAGACTGTTTTCTTGTATTTCTGTTAGGTGTATTTGTCACTACTTTAACATTGAAAGTGGCAAACCAGTTCCTTCTGTAGACTAACATATTCCTCAATTAGTATTGTGTCATTCTTCATTTTCCTTATTTATGCTAATATTTTTAACAACCCTAACAAATCAAAATTCCATTCAGGAAGAAATTAAGAGCAGAATGAAGTCAGGGAATGACAGCTATCATTTGGTGTAGAATCTTTTGTCATGCAGTTTGCTATGCAAAAATATAAAGATAAAAATATACAGAATTATAATTTTGTCTGTTGTTTTTGTATGGGTGTGTCACTTGGTTGCTTACACTGAGGGAGGAACATAGGGTGAGAATGTTTGAGAATAGGGTGCAGAGGAGGATATTTGGGCCTAAGAGGGACGTGATAACAGGGGAATGGAGAAGACTACATAACAAGGAGCTTTACGATCTGTACTCCTCACCAAATATTATTTACAAGACCAAATCAAGGAGATGGGCTAAGCATGTAGCAAGTATAGGGGAGAGAAGAAGTGCAGGCAGGGTTTTGGGGGAGAAAGCTGAGGAAAAGAGACCACTTATAAGACCCAGGCATAGATAGGATAATATGAAAAATGTATCTTCAAGAAGTGGGATGGGGGCATGGACTGGTTTGATTTGGTTCAGAATAGGGGCAGGAGGCAGGTTCTAGTGTATGCGATAATGAGCCTTCATGTTCCATAAACTATGGGGAGTTTCCTGTCTCTGATAATCTGTAAGCTTCTCAAGGACTCCGCTCCATGGAGTTAGTTGGTTAGTTAGTTATCCTAATAACTGGTTCTCATCTTGTAACTGAGTGTCTGAATTTCCAGTTCCAATGGAAGCTACTGTTACATAAACAATGCCATTACCTTTATAATTTGCCAGTGAATCTTCATCTGTTGGAGTTTCCTATTACTTTTGTAATAAAGAACTGAAAATAAATCAAGCTGAGAAGGCTGCTCCCTTTACTAGCCAATGTCTGCAATGCCAAAGTGTAATGTAATGACAATATTTTACTTGATTAGGTACAACATTCTTGCCACCTGCTGAAATTATGCAGGATTTAATGAATGAGATATGATCAGCCAATTGTGAACTGGCAAAAGAAAAGAAGCAAATTATTTTATAGATGCTAAATACGCATGAATGAAATGTCCAAAAATTATTAAAAAACCCCCACCGAGATAAAGATTTGAAGTAATGTATGATGTCGGTCAAGTCTGACTCATGACCATTGTACCTTCCTGCTTGACATAGCATGAAAAATCAAAGCTCAGTTTTGAACCTACACACAGTCTTAACCTAACAGGCAGAAAAACAAGTAGTCCAGATCTCTGCCTCCCCCCCCCCCCCCCCCCCAAAAGAAGTTTACAATGTCACATAAATGCAACAGCGTTCATGTTACGTGACATTCTGTTTGCAGGAACTTGAAGGTAGTTCTTGGAGGTGGACTGAATCAACTTGGAGTGCCTGTGCCACAGGTAGATTTCTGTACTCGTGATGATAAACAAAACCTTGTGGAGAAATGGAAGCAAGGTAAAGAAAATTGTCTATTTGTGAACACAACTCAGGACCTTATGAATGCTGACCTCAATCAGGTAACAGTATGCAGTTAAACTTCCTACACTGAGATCTATTTACTGAAATATTGGCAATGGTGTTATTGCTTACATTTTGCATTTATGGCTTTATCCTACATTAATCTGAACACCATTCACACTCCTTTCAACAGCACCAACTGTGCATTCCTGTAAAATATATGCTGACAGATATAAGTCGGACAGTGAAATCACAGACTACAAAACTCAAAACATAAGTTGAAAGTGACATTCAGACACTCATTGGAAAAGATAGGTCTTACTAACCATATATATTATACATATATACTATATTATATATGTATATAATATATACATATAAAAACTGGATCTGTAGCATTTTACAAGATCTTTAAACATTAAATTTAATAATGTCATTTGTTGAAACAAAAGGAAGGGACAATTACGCCTGCCATTCTCCCCAGGATATATTTCACTTCTTACACTAAATATTGGAAAGTTCTTTAATATCTTGATACTAATCTTCAAATCCAAATTCAAACCCTACTTTCTTCGGGTAACAAAGTGAACGCTACACATTAACAGCCCTCACAAAACTGAAAATCTCTTATAACAACTTACTTGGATTAGTACAAAATACAACCTCAAAACAGTGTGCACATAGAGACCCTTACTTACTTACTCCTTTGAGCTGAGTCCTTCCTGAGAAGCTAACCAGTTTTTAGATAGTCAAGAAATTCTCTGCATTTTATGGAACCTGAAGGTTCAATACCACATTCACAAGTGCCTGCTGCCTGTACCTATCCTAAACCAGCTTGATCCAGTCCATACCCCCCCGTCCCACTTCCTGAAGATCCATCTTCATACTATCCTCCCATCTAAAACTGGGTCTCCCAGGTGGTCTCTCTCCCTCAGGTTTCCCCACCTAAACCCTGTATACACCTCTCTTCTCCCCCATATGCGTTACATGCCCTGCCCATCTAATTCTTCTCGATTTTGTCACCCAAACAATATTTGGTGTGGAGCATAGATCATCAAGCTCATTATGTAGCTTTCTCCACTCCCTTTTTACCTCGTCCCTTTTCGGCCCAAATATTCTCCTCAACACCCTATTCTCAAACACCCTCAGCCTACATTCCTCCTTCAATGTGAGTGACCAAGTTTCACACCCATACAAAATAACAGGCAAAACTGTAGTTCTGGACAGACCCTTACATCACCTAAAACTGTTTACTTACAGGTCGAGTATCTAATGGGTTTATTTAGCCCAGACCACATGCCATTTGGCCTGGAACGTGATACAAGCCCTGCTGGACAACCATCCCTTGTCAACATGACAGAACAGGCACTGAAGCTCCTCTCCAAGAACCCCAAAGGCTACCTACTTTTCGTGGAAGGTGGCAACATTGATAATGCCCATCATGAAGGTTATGCCCGGCATGCACTCCATGAAACATCAGATCTGGATGATGCTGTAATACATGCTGTTCAAGTCGCAAATCCAGATGACACACTTATCATAGTCACAGCTGATCATTCACATACACTCACCTTTGCTGCCTTCCCTGAACGAGGAGCTGATATCGTAGGTTCGTGATGCTTTCCATCTGTGCACTTTCATATAGCAATTATATCTTAATTTCCCAACTAAATGCACATGTACTATTGAATATTTGTACCGCTTACTAAATATTTCCTACATGTTTCGGTACTCACCTCACCATCCCCAGGGAGAAGTTTCAAAAGTAGAACCACCGCTGGTTTAGCTGGACTAGGACTCATGACTTATTAATTTACAATTCACTGAACTAAATAGTTCTCTTTACCCTTTACCTGCATCATAGCAGATGCATATTGAGTATTACAGTGCTATCTCAATACAGAAGCCTCTTTCATTCTCATTCAACAATCAACTTAAATACTTTTTCAAAGGCCCTAACAGCTGTATGAAGTAAATTTTCACATCATTTCATGCAGGTAAAAAATTCACTTGTTCTCTTCATTAATTCATACCTGTATGTGTGAATACATGTTTGTAATAAATATTAAAATGTAATACAGAAATGAAACCAGTTTAATCGTTTCATTTCTTCATGGTTGCAATGAATATCGTTCACACAGAAATTCTGAGAAGATTTGAGTTCTGAGAATGCTTGCTATCATTTGATTCAGAATCTTTTGTATTCCCATCTACTATGTGAAAATGTAATTACTACAGTATATGAAACTATGATTTTTGCCTCTTAGATTCTTGTACTTCCATGCTTCGCAGTCATGGAACCATAAAAAAGCTACATAACTTACTGAGCAAGTCAAATATAAAATTAAATACCACCACTTGTTTATCTTTTATAAACATTACATGTAAAAAATGAATGGCTAACTTCAAACTGATCAATAACCTGATTGTTTCACCTGACATATCCACACTGGCTATGGCAAGCTTGGCTGACTATACTACAAATTCAGGAAGATTCTGGATTGTAGCAGCAATTGATTGCATGTTAACAGTGACAGAATGATTAGTATCAAATAATGCCACATGAATTTTAACTCGTACATACAAATTTAGACACCGGCCCCTCCAACAAAAAAACACTCTGCCATTATGCATTTTCATCTCTCAGAATCCCTGACACCCCTTTGCAAAATCAAGTTTGCGTTACACTGATTTATTTCCTGGACTTCATCTATCATTTCATGCTAAAAATAATAAAAGGTTGACAGTAACTTTACGTGTCAGGCCAAACTGAGTAAGATGACTGTATTTGTATCCTGAGGACAGGCACCATTCCTATCCCTGAAACAGAGTTTTTGGGTAGTTTGTTATTGTAATCTGTAACAAGAGATGATGAACAAAGTACATGAATTAATTTTTTTTTTTCTCCAAAAGTGTCCAGACTGGCTCTGTGGCCCACAGACCCTCCTATTCAATGGGTACTGAGGTTAATTCCCAGGGGTGAAGCAGCCAGGGCACAAAGTTGATCACTCACCTCCATTACTGCTGAAATTAAGAATGAGTGGAGTCATACATCTGCTATCCCTACATACCTTTATGACATGGAGAGGGACAAATTCACCATCTACCTTCGTCCCACCATTCTATCTAAAATTCTACAAACACCACTACAACTAGAGTTACACAGCATTAGTAACTTACAACATTTGATATGAATCAGACTGCCCAGTACCCTTGCATCACATGTGCTGCTGTGCTTAGAATAGGATGAAAAGAAATGACACAGTGTTGCATGCATCCAACATCCGGTAAAAGTTAAATTTTAGCATTCAATTACATTTGTTTCATTCAGTACACTAATGTAGCTGACAGATGTGCAGCAAGACAGTTTTCTAAGATGATCATGGAAACTTTGCTAGCATTCAATTATGTCTGAACAATTCACATATTTCTGTAAATGTCAGAAGTAAAGTTTAAGGATATCAAAAGTGGTCACATAATTCTGTTACTGATTCAGACGTTAATCATGCTGAGACACATCCTGTAACAATTACAGTGTTTTTAAGAAGTGGAATGGTGAATGTTTTAAAACCCTCAAATTATTCCACACTTGATTTCAAACTTTCACCATGTTGTGAATGTTGTATTCTCTCTCTTGGGTGATTCCCCGGCATCTGACTTCTATGTGCCAATGTTTCAGAACACTCTGGCTGTGCCATCTTCATAGGTCATGTTAACAAGAAGAATTCTTCTTGTTCGATCCTCATAGGTCATGTGAAGAAGAACTCTCCTTGTTCACACGACCTATGAAGATGGAACAGACACAGTGTTCTGAAACGTTGGCACATAAAATTCAAATGCCAGGGAATCACCCACAAGAAAGAATACAATAGTCCACACTTCATGCAAGACATTCCTGACCCAATGTTGAACTTCAGGTTTTACTGAATCTGGGTGACATGGGTGCCGTTTCTGATGCCTCTAATCACATAAATGAATGCGAAACAGCAACACAGTAAAGCACTGTGATTTTTTGTTCATTTATCCTGTTGTGCAACTATTCAAATACATTCTAGTAAAAAAAATTCTGTCAGTATAACATAAGTTATTAGCCACTAACAAAGCCACAGGTTTCAGCTGTGGCAGTAAACCATGATCAAGCTTATATGAATAGTATACAGAAAATAATTACAATCAAGTAAAAGGAATGGTACTGTAATTAATTACAGTTATTATCTACACAGTTTTTATGTCAGCCTGAGGATGGCTTACTACTAAAGGCACAACATGTAGCTGTTTCACTGACTATTACTTGTACAAAGTGATCTGCTAATCAAAAACCCTTTAATAATAAATATTTTGACACTATGATTTAAGAACCATTGAAACTAACAGGTTTTCTAGTTTCAAGATACAGTATACTTATGAGGGGGTGCTGATAAGTCCTTAGCCCGACCTACTTCCCGATGTCATAAGACGGAATCGATAGTATCGTTGGAAAGAGGGGTCTGTTCACGTGCCGAATTGCAAGTATTTTCTTGTTACAGAGGCTGAAAGGAAGCATGTCAAACGACGCGCGCGATTTCAACAACATGGAGATGCGAGCTGTCATCAAGTTTTTGTTTCCTGCAAGGCAATGCGCCGAAAGACATTCATGTCATTCTAATAGAAACATTAGGGGAACATGCACCATCATATGCCGTCAAAAACTGGGTGGCCCAGTTTAAACGTGATTTTTCCACCTGTGATTCGCCTCGTCCTGGACGACCCAAAAGTGACCACCCCGGAGATTATTGATCAAATTCACGAGCTAATCTTGGAAGACCGCCGGATTTCGGCTAAATCAATAGCTGAGCAACTGGGCATCTCACGTGAGCCAGTTGGGTCCATCATTCGTGAAGATTTGGACACGCGGAAGCTCTCCGTGAAGTGGGTCCCGAAATGCCTGAACGCGGATCAAAAACGTCAATGGTGCCAGTCGTCTCAGCAACGTTTTGGATTGTTTTTCGGCGCGATCCAAATGATTTCCATTCGCGATTGGTGCCCATGGACGAAACTTGGGTTATATCACTATGACCCGGAGACAAAGCAACAATTAATGGTGTGGCGGCATAGCGGCTCACCCCGCCCTAAAACATTCCGAGTGAAAAAATCCGCTGTAGAAGTTCTCGCCTCGATTTTTTGGGATCAAGACGGCATCCTCCTCATTGATTATCTTCCAAAGAGCCAAACTATCAAAGCGGAGTATTACTCATCTCTGCTGGTGCAACTGAAGGACATTTTGAAGGAAAAACGCCGCGGAAGTTCACCAAGGGGGTCTTGTTCTTGCACGGCTCACTGGGCACTTGCAACCCAGAAGACAATGGCCTACCTGGGCTTCCAGTGTCTTGATAACCCACCATATTCTCCGGATCTGGCCTCGTCGGACTACCACTTGTTCCCTGGACTGAGAAAAAAATTGAAAGGTGGCCATTTTTCGTCCGACGCGGAGGTCATTGCTGCCATGGAAACGTTGGTTGGAAGGACAACCTTCTGAATTCCTTTTTAGTGGCTTGCAAAAGTTGGAGCAACGGGCTAAGAAGTGTATTGAGCATCGTGAGGTGTATGTTGAATAATCCCGAGTTTGGTCGCTGTAGATTGTTTCCTTCCTGTTCGGGCCAAGGACTTATCAGCACCCCCTGCATATGATACGAAACACACACAGACCCATGGCTTCAGGATAAAACACAATTATACGACATGGCACACATAGTTACCCTGGTCACAATTTCAAAATGCAAATATATATAAATATTTTCAATCACACATAACATGTTGCTTTATAATCGCGTATTAATTGACGACTAGCTTTGGCCCTGAATGTGGCCCATCATCAGGCCATTAGGCTACACAAGAACATGAAAACTGACATAAACATTAAGTAAACAGTTTCAGGTGAGCATCCTCGTTGTGCTGTATAGGATCACAAAATATAGGTAAAATACAGCCAAACACAACTTGTTTAATGTTTAATTTTTATAATACTAAGATGTTCTTACATAGTTTGTCTCAACGACATGTTTCGACCCTTTCATGGGCCATCTTCAAGTTGAACACTTTCCCTTGTGTGGCAAAACATACAATTAACAATGTTATGTCACTGTTGTCAATGAGATCTCGTGTAACATCTATAAAATTTATCCATTTAAAATTGATCACAGTGATAGTAGAATTAAAATGTTATTATAACATAAAAGATATAAAAGAAGAGGCTATCATAATCATGGAAGGGGGTCAGGGTGCCAGAATCAGGGAATTTTTCTGTTTAAATATGTTGGCTTCTTCACGTGTTATTCTGTAGTGGCGGAATAATTGGTTCCTGGAAGATGCTGTGTAGAAGTCCAAAAGACTGCGTATTGGATGTTGGTAGTTGACATACATATGTATCGTTGTTTAGTAGGGGAGCATAGATTTTCTTTGTATTTTCATGTTCTTATGTAATGGCCTGACAATGGCCCACGATCAGCGCTGAAACTAGTTGCCAAGTAAAATACATTTATAAAGCAATGTGTGTAATGGAAAATATTAATATATATTTGTGATTGATACACCAGTGGGGATGTTTCATATAAAGAACTTCAGAATATGTAACAATTTCTTACATTAGATGTGATAAAGAAATGTGTTAATTATGTAACCTTTCCTTTCCATGTTTTCTAAAATTCCGCATAACAATAATTATTACAAATTACCCACAAATGTCCTTGTCAAGTTATGAGACTTAACCACCAATAAAACACACAGAGTTAATTACAGTAGTCATGCGGTATACAGCATAGGTGGGCAGCCTCCTGACTGCTGGGATCACAGGTTCAAATTCCACTGTGAACATGTTTGTTCATCTCTTGTGTTTGTAGTGTGTTGTTTAGGCTTTGGTGAGCACATCACTCATTCAGAGGTGTCCCACCATGTGTATGTGTGTGAAAGTCTAGTGGTGTTGGATCTAGAATCCTCAAAAGAGGAAGGCTAGGCCTGATATGGGCTATTGCACCAAAACAGAAAAGCATGTTGAACAGTGCAAGAAATAGGAAAGATTTATATATACTAGCTGAGTACCTAACTGCAACTACTGAGTAACAAAATGTATGGCAGAGAGAAAAAACATATTCATTAACAGCAATTGGTACATTGCTTTGATGATTTGTTCCAGGTACTGGAAGTGTTTTGCCACAACTTTATGGCTATGATTTCTTGTCATATGCAAATGGTCCAGGATTTGCAGCGCACAAGAGCTCCAACTGTTCTGAGGGCTACTGGCGTACAGTGTCAGACGAAGAACGCCAAGATTTAAGATATCGCCCATTTGCTGGACGGCACTCTGACAAGGAGACACATGCTGGTGAAGATGTGCCTGTATTTTCACGTGGGCCACATGCTAATCTTTTGTCTGGAGTGTTTGAGCAGAATTACATTGCACATGCTATATGTTATGCTGCCTGTATTGGACCTCATGCTACTTACTGTGATGTGAACAAGCATCCAAAATTTAATGATGTAACTAATTTTGAAGGAATATTTTATCCCCAAGAATTGTATGTCTTCGCTATAGTACTCCCACTGTTACTGGAAATTACATTTTCTGTAATATAATTATAACTAGTCCTGTGTCATAAATTAAAAATGCAAAGGAAATATCAATGACTACAACTGTTGTTGCAAAACTGCAACATTAATGTCTTCACTTGCAAAAGAATTAGTAAAACAGTAGTGTTGGAAATTGTTTATGCTTAGGTCCCGATTAATAATGTTCTGCAAAAAATGCAGTGTACAGTACAAATGCAAAATCTACGTGTGAAATCCCACTGTGAAAACACAAGCTAAACTTACAGGAATAGGGGCAGTCAATCACAAATGTATTTTTGCAGCATCCTAAATTGTGTTACACTGCAATATGTTTGTGGTAATCAAAGCCATCATCATAAAACTAAATGTAAAGTTCACCCTAAAACAGGCCATTAAGGCCCAGAGGGGGAATGAAGGTACAGCTCTACTCTGTCTTTAACCTCAGTGCTCGATATGTTGGATGGTTGGGATGACTCAGTCGCATTACCACATGCCCCCCCCCCCCAAAAAGAGACCCCGTACCCATTGTCCAGGGGGCTGGGTTGGGCCCCCGGCCCAGGGTGAAAAAGAATGGAA
>Ga0123352_10004426_pt1 | contig 20697 bp, 16 predicted proteins | sample TergutLab28metaG_FD_89700 | JGI IMG/M metagenome (GOLD analysis project Ga0123352, IMG submission 89700) | Labiotermes labralis P1 segment gut microbial communities from Petit-Saut dam, French Guiana - Lab288 P1 | ecosystem: Host-associated > Arthropoda: Insects > Digestive system > Gut ...
AAACGGTCATAACTCCGTAACCGTCCAAAATCGGACACATGTTTATATGAACTTTTTTGATCACAAAGACCTAGGAAATCACCTCCTGCAGTTATGCCCTAAAGTCGTGAAACACCCTGTACAGGAAAAGCAATCCCTCTACAGGCCTCTTACAGGCTCAGAGGTTCCCAGGAGGTTGAAGCTCCCAGTTTTCGAGACAATTGGCACATGAAGGTGGTAAGGTTGTCAGCCCTATGCACTGTCCACCTTTACCTCTCAGGAAATATTCCTGGTACTCATTTCTGTTAGAGACGGAATCAACACCAAGGCCCTAGAGTGGCCAGAATGATTACATTAATGAAAAAGTGAAGTATGTAGACTTGGAAGGGATAAACTATCTATTTAAGATGTATCTGAAGTATTAGTGTTTTACTGTGGTATTTGAGATACGTCACTTGTTTAATCCAAGACTATTATTGCATAAAACTTGCTGTTTTTCCAGTTGGAGTGTGAGACCCTGAAGGGACAGCTGTCTGCAGTGAGTGAAAAGTACAATGCTTTAGTAATAAGGCATATGCAGTATAAATCCAAGCGTAAAGCTCAAGTGGAAGATCTCAGGTTTGTATTGTGTAATTTATGTGTCGAATGTAAAGGTGTAATGTTAGAGTAATATGACTTGCTTTAATTTTTTGTATCAGGAATAGGCTGGATGTTGAATTAAGTTCTCTGCAGTGTCAGGTGGAAAATCTACAGTCACAGTTGACAGTACAGAGAAAAATGCTAACCACAGAAGAGAATTTCAGAGAGAGAGTGGAAGCAGACTATAGACAGCTACAGGAGGAGAAGAGAACCCTGATGGTAAAGTAAGTAACTCTTTGAATCCAAGTCTTGTGGTAGCAGAACCATATTACATATCCTTTTCTGTGAATAGCCTGAATTTTTTCCATATCCTCCTTATATTTAGCAGCTGGTCCAGGCACTTATGTATCAGGTAATTACAATAAAATTCCTTTAATCTGGCTACTGATAATCTGAAAATCCTGTTAGTTAGGCACTTGAGGAAAATAGTCCCAAGACTGGATATGTATGATCTGTGACTGGAAGTTTCACCTTTGGTGACAAATTCTGTGACTATATCTTGTGTTATCTGGACTTCATGGAGTCCATTGAGGTATTATAATGGCTTCAAGAGATTTCAAGATGAGTAAGCAAGGCACTGTCAGCAAAAGGAAGGACATAAATTTAATGATTTCCCTGAAACCTGGAATGATTTGGAGGCTTAAAAGTAGCTATAGCCAAAGTGTTATGGCTTCATACAACATTGCATTGTCAACTTTCCAAGACTTAAAGAAACAGAAGGACCATTTGTGATTGTTTGTGGCATTGAGTGAAAGTGTGAAGGACCTTTTCAAGTGGCAGGCATTGAATCAGGGCAACGTGTTGTTTGAGTAGTTCACAGCAATACATTCAGAAGGAAAACCTGTGACTGGGTCCATGATAATTGAAAAACCTAAGGCTGTTTGTGATGAATTATTCGCTAAGGACTGGCTGCAAAATATATTTACTGTCTTATAATTTGGAGTATCTGGTAATCTGACACCTGTCTGGTCCCATGGGTGCCAGATTAAAGGAATTCTACTGTAGTCCCAATGTAAGTTGATAGTGGTGATATATCTACTCCTTTTGAATAATTGAGTTTTGGAAAAGAAGAATATTACAAAGGGCAGATGTGGGGGAATACAATATTGATGCTTTTCTGTACTTACAAAGCAGAGTGAATGAAAAAAAGAAGAGTCACAATGGAGAAACTAATTTCCATAGTGTGATTTCTTAGGACAATTGGGGAGAAGTTTTATCCCTGATTCTGGGAGGGGTATAGAAAGTATACAAATTACCTGCCTTCCACTCTGTTGGTCTTCATTGGTTGGAAACATCACCCCCTGCAAGTAGAAAATTAGTTATATGGCATGTATTGCAGTTTTGGTATGCTGGGTGACTGCAAGTTGGCATAGAATAATGAAGAAATCTTGTCACACTGCTTTCTGGTATTCACTGTCAAAAAATAAAAAGTTTTAAAGTTTCAGGTGTGTGAAGATAATAAGAGCAGTACAGTTCCTTAACACACATATTGTGTATCACCCTATTGCTCCCAGAAAAACATTTTTTATGTCTCTGGCTCCTTGAAACATTTTTCTTTGTTTACTTTCCCCAAAGGTATTTTGGCCCCTTTCCTCCCAGAAAGTTGTATACAGAGTCATTTTCTTTGCTCCTTTCCCTGTATCTATACCCTGTTTGCCCATACACCATACCGAGATGGAGGCAACAAGTTCCTCCAAAATAACTGGTAGCTAACTGCTGGACTACATGGCATGCAATTGAGGAAGAGAATAATCTTGAATATGTTCTAAGTTTTCTTTAGTCATTCAGAAAACAAGTTGGTTCCTTCAGGACACTATAGTTTCCAAATTACGTTGCGGTACCCTCACTTGTCAGTGTTGTCTTCATTGCAGCTTCCCAAGGCATACAGAGTGACTTCTGAAAGGTTGTTCTGGCATTGTACATTCTCATTTTAAAAACATGGACATACATGCATGTTACGCAGAGTTCTGTGTAAACCAAGAATCACAAGAATTAACTGGTTTTAAAATATTTGTAATTACCAAACTCTGAGAGAAATTTCAGATATTGGGTTTGTTGTTAGATCCCATTTTCACTTTTCCTGCTAGTAGTTACAGGTGTAATTAATAGTTATGCCACTTTCTGGAAGGTTTTTGGTCCTACATTAAACCTTGAATTTGAATCCTATCTCTTTTTCATGCACGTAGAGTGTGTGTGTGTGGGTGTGTGTGCGTGCGCGTGCGTGCATGGGTGTGCATGTGCGTGTGTGGTTTTTTTTGTGTCTTTTTAGTTTTCTACTATAAGAAGTAAAAAAAAGTGAATGTGTATTTTTATGAACACATTTCTTCCTAGTGTCATGCGTTTGGAGGCTTCAGTGCGTGAGAAAGATAGAGAATTGTCTGTACTTGAAAAGAAGATAACATTGTTGGAGAATGCTAATTCAGACCTGCTCGCAAAGGTATTGCAGCTCAAATATTCTTCAGGTAGGCAACATGGAGCTGTTCCAAAAAGCAACAGTATTGAAGGAGTTCTGACTGACTTGGGTACAGTGTAGGTTTCAGCAAAGAGTAGATGCACCATAATCCTTTAATTCAGAGAAACTTACATGACCAGAAGTTGACTAAGTGTTAATATAGTGTAATAACCAACTTCATAGACAAGAGTCCTTGAGAGTGTAATAGTTCAGCTAATCAAAAAACCAAACAGTTCATTACAATGTTTATGAGAGCCCACTGCTGTCACTACCCTGAGATTGTGTCCACACTCTCCCATCCTATTTCTTTAACAGCCATTTTAATATTATCCTCCTGTAATATTTTATAAATATTAGTAATATACAGTATTAGTCAGAATAAAGGGTGGCACTTAACATAAGGCAATCCCCTCTTTCCCATTCAGGTAAATAGAAGAAAAATTCAAACTCTGAAGAAACACAAACTCACACTGTGAGTAAAGCATGGAATGTACTACATTGCAATTAATACTAAAGCTTTTACTGGAGCATTGAATGAGAAAGAACAGTGCTACAGTATGCCTTATTAGTTACTGGTCTCTAGGAAACGACATGTCCCAGCCATGTTACTTGGAAATGCCATGAGTCCTTAACGGGGACGGCTTGTCCATAAGGGTTGCAGGGTTGCAGCCCTCCCAGAAATTCTGAGAAAAATTAAACTAAATGTCTGAAAAAAGTATTTGTTAGGAAGTACATACATTCTTTAAAAGAATATGAATGAAATAATTTTAAATTCAAATAGTCAGTGATGGCCTAAAAGTGCTATGGTAAGTGTGTGGGCCGTGTGCTGCCATACATTGCACATTGGGTCAGCACATCTAGGCTGAGTGGTGGGAACACATTCACAATTATGTTGTGGGATTGACTGCATTTGCAGCCCAGAGGTGATTTAAAGGAGTACTTTTATGTCTGTTTACCTTGTCGAATGTCTAAAATGCTGGATTTTTTGTAACCATTCTTTACCTAGATATTTTCAAAGTTGTATTTTTGAATGTTTTAATTTTAGTATTTGCAATTTTAAGATAAACATGAACAAGAACAGTTTTAAGTGTTTAACAGGGTGTCAGTTTTTTAGTTACCTCTTACCAAGAACTTTAGATTAAGAATTTAGGTCGTATAACACCTCATTTATTTGTTTCTCAGTTATTATCAAACCTAATGCAAACATATGTGAAAAATTTAACCTCGCTGTATATGCTAAACATCAATGGTTGAGTGGCTGTGCTGAACAAAATGATACATTAGGCCTTTTCATTACTCATATAATAGTCCTAGACCCATTCCTACCATAAGAAAGTCCCACAGGCTGCCACTGGCACATAATTGCAGTTGATCTCATGCTTGCATCTGTTTCAGTTATTTCTAGCTGGACTGATGTCATATGTTAAGTAGTATTTTCTGTGATCATTCCTCTGAAATTAAAGGACTTTGGATTGAAGTGGTCTTTGAGAATCTACCAGCATTGTGAGTATGTTTTCAGATTAATGCAGATGTCATCAGGACAGAAAACAGTAAGAGTGCTGGAGATTTCATCGTGATGGTAGGCATAAGTAATGAAATACTGCCAGGCATGAATTGAGGCTAGTGATAAATTTTCTGGTTGCTATAAAGTTTTGCTGTGTCTAAGACCTTGTCCTTTGCAATGATAAGTATATGTGCTCTTTTTTGTCTCTTCCACTGATGCAATGTTGAATGAAGTTAAAACTTCTGGAAGTGTTAGCACTGTAAACGGCCTCTTGATGAATTCTGTATTTCATCATGGTCTCACTTCTAGTCATTATAATTTTGTGTGTAATGTGATATCTCTCGCTCTCTTTCTCTCTCTCTCTATATATATATATATTTATTTATTTATTTATGTATATCTTGTAATATAACCCTTGGCATCTGTGCTCATGCTGGTTTTAGCTGCAAGTACCTATTGAAGAAACATTCCAATGCAGCATGTTTCGAAAACAAATAGTTGGTGTTATGGAAAAAGTCATCATCATCATCAGCAGCAGCAGCAGCAGTAGTAGTAGTAGTAGTAGTAGTAGTAGTAGTAGTAGTAACGGCTTACTTTATTCACTACAAACCTGAATGCCAAATTTTTGTGACATATTGGCGCTGTTGAACATAACCTTTTCAGCAGGGCTTGGTGTATGAACTAATCAGACGGGGTCATTTATATTAACTCTGTTCCATATTAGTGTACTGTAATGTGTCAACCCTGGCATGAATGTAAAAGTCTGTATCACCATCACTGGTAACATATTTGAACCTCCATCACAAATGAAACCTGTTTGTTAAATTTGTAATTTTAGCTGCATAACAAATTCCTGTATGTTTTTACACAGAGGTCAAACTGGTCAGCTATTATTCTAAGGACTCACTTGTGGTGTGGAGGTTGGGGTTTTTAATGTCAGTAAATAAGTGATCAAATACTCTTGGAGAAAATTCTTTGCCAACTGATGAATTTTCTTGTAGGTGAAATGGACAGTCCAGGGTTTGATTCCCAAGAGATTTTTTCTCCCCCCAAAATGTCTGTATTGGCTCTGGGGCCCACCCACCCTCTTATTTAATGCATACTAGGTTTATTTTGTGGAGGTAATGCAGCTGTGGCATTAAGTTTCCACTCACTCACATCTGGTACTGAGGTTAAGGACAACTGGAGCTATAGTGCTGAGTTTCCTGTATGTGTTCAGTGTGTGGACAGGGAGAACTTTGCCATTTCTTGTAGATGAAATTGCAAATATGTATTGTATTCTTATAATAAAACCAACTAGATACACTGATTTCTCAAATTTATTTTTGGAATAAAACTACATGTTTCAGACAGTTCCTCTGTCCAACATCATACAGGTTTGCTGACAGCTGTCAGCAAACCTGTATGACATATGCCATTGCTGTGTGCAAAGTGAAAAACTCCTGATGATGGACAGAGGAACTGTCTGAAACATGTAGAGTTTTATTCCAAAAATAAATTTGAGAAATTAGTGCATATAGTTGGTTTTATTATAAGAATTTATCATGATGCATGGTCACCTGAACGTCAAATATGTATTGTGTATGTTGAGGCCATCTAACAGTTAATGCCATCTGTCAGAGACCGAGTAATTACATCCTTTCTTAGTGAACAATGCACACATTCAGTTAGTCATCAACTTTCTTACTGTTATACGTAAAAAAGTAAAGCTCTCTTGTCCACACCAGAAGGCATAAAGGCGGAGTAGAGGTATAGCACCACTCATTCTGAACTTCAACAGTAGATGGAGGTGAGTGGTTAATTTCATGTCCCACATGCTGTGTGTCTGGGATAGAACCTCTGTATACCTCAATGTTTGGTTGCCTCCAGAGCCAATCTGGACATTTTGGACAAAAGAAAGGTCTCTTGCCCCTGCCAGGATTCAGACCCCAGACCTTCCAGCCCATAGTCCATATGCTGTACTAACTATGCTACTCTGGCTTGCCATGTTATGTGTAATGTATATTACAAATAATTGCCCCAATTCTGAAAAGATTTATTTTTGCTGTGTTGTTTGACTCCGTCCAGTCATTTTGCTGTTCGGGCAGATTATTTGTGAACTTGTGAATGAAAAGACATGTGTTGTCCATCTTGAACTGTAAAGCCCATTCTGTAGCCAGCATTGTTACAAATTAAATGCAGAAAAAATGGTTACAAAAGAGACATCAGTTTAAATGACCATGACATGTGGAATAAGTACTTTAAATCACTTTTTGTACTGATGTCATTTTTGGTTTTACTAAAAATAAAGCTTTATGTTTACAGATGTTTAAATTGACACTCTGCATTATCAGAACACTGTCCATTATGTTTTCACAAAACTGTTACTGATATAGACATATCATTATTGTCAGCTACTCTACATTGTAATGAAAAGTGTTATGTCAACTTCTGCATGGCTCAGCTAACATGTAATACAGGAGCAGTCTTTATTTACACATTTATGTAGTTCAGTAAAACCTGAATTCATAATTTGCAAGATGAGCGGTAATTAAAAAATTACCATCTGTCATGCAAGTCTTGGCCAAGACTGTAAAATCATACCTCAGTGTGGCATTATTTCAGTTGCGATACTTGTGCCTGTTTTGTCCTCATGTGTACCTTAAAACATTTTATTTTGTTATGGTTGTGGTTGGGGTTGAAGGCACAAATCTTTATAACCACTTATTTTTATAATGTGCCAAAGAATCTGAAACCTTGTTGAAGACCATTCTGTCAAACTTGGTAACTATTATAGGCATGTAAATAATTAATAGAAATTTCTTGTCGTTGCCAAGGATAAAGTACATTTGTGAAAATGTTGATAGAAATGTACATTATAATAAAAGAAAACACACAGAACTGGTGTTTTATTGTAACTTACCGTTGTCATGTTTACTTCCCTGTAACAAATGATAAAGGAGGGTGGAAGGAGTCTTGGTGAAAGAGTGTTGAATTGAGGTGTGCATGTAATCTGGACTGGTATTTGTCTGACATTTGAGGCTCCTATAGGACAAATTATTTGATCCCAGTGGCTGCGCAGTCTAAGTGACATGGGTCTTCGGCTGCTCGCTTACTGGGATTGCGGGTTTCAATCTTGCTGGGGGCATGGCTGTCTTTCTCTTGTGAGAGTTGTGTGTTGTCAGGTGGAGGTCTATGTCAGTCTTGTCACTCGTCCATAATAGTCCTACCGAATGTTATGTGTATGAGTGTGATCATGAAGCCTTGGTAATGAGGAGGCCCTGGCCTACTGAGACTGTAATACTAGGGGGAGCGGATTGGGTTGAATGAGGAATACTGCCTGCTGGGAATGGTATTAAATATGGCAGGCCTTGATATCATCCCTCTTAAGGACTAGTGTACAAATTTTTATTGTGTATAAGTAAGTGATATGCTTCAAGAAACAGAATGGTTTTAAAGTGTGAATGTTTTTAAAATGAAGTTGTTTGTCTACAGTTGCATGTGAACACACCCTTTTAAATCAGAATGCCAATAAATGAGCAGTCAGAAAAAGAGCATACCTGTCATACTTGCACTTCAAGAATTAACCAATACAACACAGTTAAATTTGTGTAATGTATAGTTCAATAATACAGCTGCACTGTTTAAATTAGTTGTGGGAGTATAACATCGGCAGAAAGTCTGAAACTGGCATAGACCTATTTGATCTCCAGCGAGTACTGATCTGGTGCATTGTCCACATTTGTGTGAATGAATATGGATGAATTTATGAACTTGGTCGGTGGTTATCTGTAAATTAGGAAGACATATTGATGTCTTTCGTTAATGGACTTTTTTTTTTCTCATGGCACGCCAGACCTAGTAGGCCTAGGCCTCCTCTGTGAGGTATCTCTGTCACACTCAGGCACACCACACTATGTAGGACTTTTTTGGACGAGTGATCGGCCCGTTGCAGAGACTTCTATTTGACAACACAGAACACTCGCCAGAGACAGACATCCATGCCCCCGGCGGGATTCGGAACCGCAGTTTCAACAAGCGAGCGGCCATAGACCCAAGCATTAGACCACACGGCCACTGGGATCAGCGGTTAATTGATTACAGCACCCTGCCTCTACGTTGGCACTGCTTACTAAAAAATACCTCTTGTTTTCAGGACAGTCTTATTTAATGCGCACAAGAACAAAAATAAACGACATACAGTTTAACAAAAAGTAAAAAATCAGTTTCGCAAAATTCGCATTGTTGAGTATAAAAACTGCAAGTAAAAGATCCTTTAATTTTACCGGGGTGTTAAATAAGTTTTGTAGCTTGACTAATCTTTCTTATTAAATATATTCGTTACAGGCCCCGAAAAAAAAAGGACATTTATAGTTTTAGGTCAATATGTATGAACAGGAGCTGGGTAAAAACACACAAAACAAGACAGAACGGGTAGGACTGTCCTTATTTGAACCAGCGTGTCCGTTTAGACCGAGATGAATATGAAGTTTTTATTTTTATTTAATATGTATTTACATCACAATTTGAATATTTTAGCCTATAAATATGACGCATTTATTATTTTAATAAATAGCCGGGTTTAGTGAGACCTCACTAACAGGATAATTGCATGCTCAAATGTACCCATGTTTTTTAAATTGTACAGGTAGTGCCTGATAATGGTTCATGCAAACCGAAACGTGTAGTACTGTGTGATAAGGCATTAACGTGTCGTTTTGGACAGTATATTGTCGTTTGTTTATGATATAGTTATTAGTGTTAAAGTAGTTGACTATTCTGTGTACGAATTACCTAGATGTATTGAAAACTGTAGAGGAATCTATTTGGCTTGGCAATGAAATACAAAAGTCGTTTTGGGGTACGCATTTCAAACTTTGAATAAATTCAATCCTTCTGTGTTTTGCTTACGGACAATGGATGTCAGTTTGGAAAGCGTTCATTGTATTTTGAAACGTTGCTCTGGTGACATATTATTTACGTGTAGATAATGTGTAACAGCACAAGTTCACGTCTTTACCTGCTATCCAACTGTAGAGATTATACAGTGCTAAAAAACACCTGCAAGGCAGGACCGACTCCCCCACCCGTCCCTCCTACTTGTAGAGCGCTCCAAGGATGGAATTGTTTACAAGCAGAGTTTGTGGCTTTACTGCGCATGCGTAGTTATCACGTGTTCCATTCCCAAATCTAAACAAACACGCAGAGATGTGGATGACGTTGTAGGAAGTGGATGTGTTTGACGCGACCGAACACGCGTATAGTTTGCCGGTAGGCAATTTTGTGCAGGTATTATCTGTATTTCATCAGTATTTTTGTGTACCTGATTCACGTGTTTGACTGACGTTAAAGACTGACGTTTCTTCAAAATGATGGAGCAGGATGTTCTGAATGGCCACGATTCAGATATCGTGCCAGATGAAGACCAAAATGGCGTCGTGAATGAAGTTTCCGTAACTGCCGGTGCCCCAGGTACAAATAGTGTGGACTCTGCATCTGTTGAACACAGAGTTAAACGGAGAGCCAAGAGACTGATTAAGCAATTAAGTAAGGAGGTTGTTACGAATGGTGCTACCGTAGTGCAGGGAACAAGGCTTTTAAAGAACAGCCGACGTCCGCGGAATGGATATGGTAGGGGCCTACCAAAGAAAGGTGAGGGCAGATAGGTTTAAATAAAAATAAGATCATTTATTCAAATGTAAGCAAGGTTACAGCACATCTGTTTATGATGAGTGTGGGTTTTGTGTGTACTTTATGCTGTAGGTTGTACACGTATCGTAGGAGGCATATTTTACTGATTTCAAGACCGATCGAATTTTGGTATACTACATTGCATGGTAGAGCGTATGGAGTGGAAACATTATGGAGAAGAGTCGTAGGTTGTTGAAATACTTTAAAACCCGTCATTGCGAGCAGCCACAGAAGTTTAAGTGCTGTGATACATAAGATATTTCCTTAGGGAATCTCCACCGACAGTAAGCCGTGTGAAGTTAGAATTTTGGGGATTTGCAGTGAAATAATGCAGTTACATTGTTGTAGGATATTGAAGTAGGTGTGAAATTGTGCTGTTACGGGTGTTTGTATACATCATTGTAATAATTTATCGTTATACGTTTTAATAAGGACAGGACTTGTTTTGATGAACGCATTGAACCAACCAGTTTCTTTACGTGCCATTTTCTCGTAAGTAATACACTGATTGGCCAAAGGAAAGACAGGTACTGTAGCTGCTCGGAGGCAGCCGGTTGGAGCATCGATACACTCGTACTGTAGTATGGACCACAAATGCTAGTATAACGAAGTTTCAAATTGTTAATGTTTTAGCAGCATACCAGAATTTTAGTTTAGTGGAGGTTCCAAATTGTAGATACTAGCTCTTTTCTTTGTTCTATGGTCAGGGGAATGTAGTTTGTGTGCTTTATCAGTGTGTTCAAAATGTGGTTATATTTTGAGTTCCAAAATTAATAACACAGAACCACGTTTTAAGTCTGTGTAGGTACAGCAATCTGTATCTGAAGTATTTGTATAGCCAGTGCATCATTTATCTTCACACATGATATGTGATTAAATGAATACTTTTTTAAGGACATGGTTGTTGTCTTTGTATTTTTATGTTATTAGTTCTGTCACATGGAGGAAATGCGTGAAATATTATGTGACTGAATACAAGAGTAAAATACTAATGCTACTGAGGACCAGTAATGTTTACACTAATTAAGTAGCAAGATGTGGATGTCTAGGATGACATCCATAATCTTCATTTCCACTCCTTTCCTAGTGATGGCCAGAGTGTTTCCTCTATACCTCCTTTCTGTTAATGTTGTACTAACTAATCTGTACTGTTTTCATGAAATCACACTTGAGCATGAAATGGGTATGCCATCTCTCACAGCAGTTTAATTATCAGAATCTGCTTTTGGCAGTTGACACATCTATTTATTTAGAGATGTTTTCAGTGCCTGGTGTTGAGTATTAATGAATGATGGGGAGATTAGTGAACAGTGAACTGGAAAGGATATGGAAGGAAATGTTATGACCTGATCTGTGAACCATATTATCCCAGCATTTTTCCTGATGCAGCTAAGGAAAACCATGAAAACCCCCTGGTTATTTAGTTTCCAGCCCGAAATTTGAATCTGGCTGTCCTGAATACATAGCAGGATTTTAGCCCACTCACCTACTTTGTTGTGTGATACTTCCTGACATTTTACAAGGAACTGAAAGGATATTAGATAACCTCTAGCATAGTAAAGGTGCTGTCAAACTGCTGATGTTCTCCTATTCTGGGTGTAATAACTGGATGTAGAGTATATTGATTTGTTTGAAGAGAGCTTTGTTCTACAATATGTCTTTTCATTGGATGGTAAGTATGTGAGCACTTCAGAAATAAAGAGAATGAACTTTGTTCCCACTTTATATACTAATGAATGTAAACACTTGGATGAGAAGTCACAGTGAAAATGAAGTTTCCTGTATTGCATGGTTCTGCTTGTCGGTAAGTGGTTAGATTAACAACAGTCTGTTAAGATGAGGAAAGCATTTACACTTCCCATTGTTTAGGAGACTGAGAAGTCTCTAGAAGTTGTGAGAAGTTCTGGAGAAATACTGACCCTCCAGCCTGTGTTGAGTCAGCTGTAATTAGTTCTTTTGCTGATACTGAGTGCAGATTGAGTATTCAGCAGTGGCAAAAGTAACACTTTGTGATGTGATGCATGTATATTGTAATTGGAAAGGAAGAAATTAGTAGTCTGTGTAAGTATTGCATGATTGCATTGGTATTATGTGATTAATGCAGGAATATATATTAAACCAAAGTTAACTGACTGTGAAACATAATGCCTTGGGTGGACACCTTGAGAAGCTAATGGTTGCTCAGGTAAACTGTAGATTTCCTACTTTTTATGGAATCCAGGGAGTCCTTGTTCATTGGAGCCTCCCACTGGCCACTCTTATGCCCCAGTTTAATCACATTTATGCATCAGATGTGCTGTACAATAAACTGAATTGTATACCTTGTATTATATAGCAATACATCTTTAGTGTCTGCTAAAATGTAGCTGTGGAGAACTGTTTGAAAAACAGAATGCTGTTGCTGAACACTGTAATGTATTTAACATTGTAGGTTACAGCATTACATTTTGACTTTTCTGATTGGATACTTCGTGCATGGTCACACATGGATATCAGGCGTACACTATTTTGTTTTGAATTTCCACTGCAGACAAAATTGTTTCTGTAATTACTGTGAAACCCTTGCGGTGTTTGGCATAACATAGTTGAAGTATTTGCATGTATTATTAAGGGAGATGTTGATAGTGGGTCATTACTGTTACTGCCTGAAGCTGAAATTTGATGTGGCTCTATAATGGTTACGAATTTTGAGTAGTGTTTTGTTTAAGAGTATTCAGGTCCTTCTTAAGTACCAGACTGTTTACAGAATCAGAGGTGTTGAAGTCCCAGGCACCAGGTTGACCAGGCAGATGAATTTTATACTGTGGGTCATGACATTTGTAGCACAATTGTTGCAGTTTTTCCCTTATGTACAGAAATGTTAACAACAAGGGTGCAGAAAGCCTAGGCATCTCAATACCCAGGGAACTTCTTTTTGTAGGTTGGTGCCAAATACCTGCAGCATTATAATTTCAGTTTTTTCCTTACATAAAAAAAGTAAAGTTTCACATGGACTGAGCAGAAACCGCCAGATAACAGTGAGGTTCACAGGTCACTTCAGTATTGAGGGTTCTTTGTATTGAACTTGCTTCATGTCACTCTTCTAGCATGTAGAACTTGGAGGTGGCTTCTGCAGTTTTGGAAAATTTTTGGACTCCTTTTGAGAATTCTGTCCCATATATTCGGAGGAGGTGTCATGAACAGTGTCACATGTAATTTAGATGTGCTGGTGCATTAGTTTTAATATTGGCAGAACTTTCAATAGTGTCATATCAAGTGACAGTTGATTTTTGCCAGCCTGAGGTCATTGTTCTCACTTCACAATTACTTTCACTTACTCTAGCCTTGACATAATTTTCCCCTTCCCCCTCCCACCTGTTCTTCCCAAATGATGCTTACTATTGGAAATAACATGTAATTTCAAGTTATTCCTACAGTTCATTACTGTGTTGATGCTTAAATTTCTCTGTGGTAGTTGCTGAACACAGACCTAAGAATTGAGTTTTTAATTCCGTGGACAGGCCTGGCTTATTTTATGTTCTGTTGCTAGTGTAAATTGCACAATCTATATCATAACAATGAAGTGTTGTATTCTTACTGACATACACATGTGTTTTAAACTTATTTCCTGTGTTAGGATCCAGTGGTGGTCTTATGTGTAGAACATTAAGGTTCTGTAAAGAGATTTCTGGCCAATAGAATAACTGCTTGGCTCAGAGACACAGTAGCATGAAGATAGTGTCAACAGAGTTGCATTATTTTGTACTTGTTTTTTACCATGGTGTGTGTTCCCACTTGACATCTGTGGTTATGCTGTCTGCAGTAGTGATATTTATACATACCATAGTAATACTTTTCTTTGTTGTTTTGTTGCAATACTGAAGTGTATGAGTATAGGAAATGTGAAGAATTTTAGGTGGATTTCAGAGCAGAAGGGAGCAATAAGTTATGCATTGTCCACGTGGGGCAGCTGTTTTGTTTAATATAGTAATAACGCATCATGTTTTAGGTTTGTTAAAAGATGGGAAACTAATCAGTGTCTGGAAATGGAGCAGTGTTGCATTTCTTGAAGTGTTTATTTTTATTGTGCCGTTAATGCTTTTGCTGTGTGTTTTAACCACAGTGTTCTTGTTGGGCCTTGTTGTTAAGCCTGCCTCAATTAATATCTAGATAGTTTTGGTCATCCTAAGTTGTGGTGGCTTTTCAGTTTGTAAAGAATGCGAGTTGAGGAAGGCAGTCTTGTTCGGTATTCTTTTTAAGATAACTTCACCTTATGCTGGATTGTATATCACAAATTCAGAAATTTTCTATACTTTTCTGGTTTGACATGCTGAAAATAATGACTTTCGTTTTCGTCAGTATATCTCACTGGATTATCATTTGTGATATCGATATAAGTGACAATTTAGAGACAGTTTTGCTGGGAATCAAACTCTCTCGACGTTTGGTGCGTTATTTCACAGCATTTGATGTATGTTCTGAGTTTCAGATTTTAATTTAATCAGGATTTATCTTAAAAAGCATGACAATGAAATGTGTGTATTCCAATAATTTTATCTTTTATGCTTGATGGCACCCTTGTGGGGCGTTATGCGATTTTGATAAGCAAGATCCTGGTCGTTCTTTGAGGGGCGTGAGTAGGTTATTGTTGGACTGATAAGTGTAACTGATATATGACAAAGTTGTTTGTTTCGCATGTCTGTCTGTGTACTTCACTGCCCAAGGTCGTGACACATGGAATGCGCGAGTTAAAGGCGTACTGGCAGAACCTAATTGCATCATTCCATCGGTATTCGTGTTTATGTTTCACAGTTTGCTGGCGGGGATCGAACAAAGACAACTATTTGCCTCCATGGGCAGTGCTGTTTCAATCGCCGTTACCCTGTTTCAGTCGAAAGTCTCCGTATTTAATCTTAAAATAATAAGGAGATCGGCATCGTGAGCTGTAACTGTTGTATATGTACGTAGACCTGATACAGGTTGAAGTGAAGCATGACCGGGGTGTAATTAGTTGACACTTCATGGTTAACGTCACTCCAGCAGGTCGGAGTTAACCCGGACAGTTTTGTTCAACCGGCTATATGACTTGTCCCAACAACATATGTTCATAGCGACGGCACTTTCCACCTGGCCTGTGTGGGCTGATCATTAACGTTAGACAAGGGTGTAGTGCTGTGTCTGCCGTGAAGGCATGCAGAGGCGAAAAGACGAGAGCTAGATCAGCATCACGCTTCGGCTGTTGTACCGACGGGAAGCCTTTGGTTGTCATTGGCAGAACGATACCATTCGCCTGGGCGTGTAATATCCGTCCACGTTTGGAAGTGGGCTGCACGTCCTGGAAGCGATAAACGAGCGCCAGTTAATCGTGTAGAGCTGTTGTCGATCGTCTGTCGTTCAGCGGTGTAAGGTACCCCATTGCAGGCCAGAACAGTCCCTGAGGGTTACATTAGGTTGAAGCTACCAGAATTTCAAGACAGTGGGCACATAAAAGTGGTAAAGTTGTCAGCCCTACGCACCGACCGCGTTGACACCCCCCCACCCCCCGTACAGGGCCACAGTGCATTGCCTCATACATCTGCGTCACCGCGGGTGCAGTAATGTGGGCAATTTTTTGTGATTCGGCATGTTTATTGTGCACCCAAAATATCGTCAAGTATTCAGTCTTGGTGATTCGTTCTTCTGCACTGAAGAAGTTGAACACGCGTGTTGCTGGCAATGGGCAGTAGTGAAACCCACTGGTAGGTGTGGAAGAGGCCTGCCAGTAACCAGAATAAACTGACAGGTGTCATTACTGGATTGGAAATCGTAGGACGAGCGAGAAGATATTATGATTTGTGACGATTGTTTATTGTACAAGGAACACTGCACCGAGTGAGAAAGGGCATGGCTAACAAGCAACCATGGCTGATTTGTGGTATTCCACGAGCGACAGTTTCAAGCCGCTTTTGCATGACTGGTATATTTGACAAATGCACATATAATTGTGCATTGTGCAGGGAGACAAGTGAATTGTCATACTGTTTCCATGACTGGTTTATTTAGCAAATAGTCGTGTTTTCCGATACGTGCCAAATGTTCCTTAATCTTTGTGATCGCTTTACCACTGTTCCTGTTCGTGGCCCCCCACACCACCCGGCCTACCGCATGTATGGTCGTCCATAAACTATTTAGTTGTCTGCATGTCAAATATAAACGAATCGCGTGAATTCAGCAGCCAGTCGCCTCTTGAACGAGGTTTTAGAATAGTCGAAATCGTACCTCCCATGTGCGGAGAATCAGTGGCGTAGCTAGGTTTCTTGGCGCCCGAGGAGAGTAATCATAGCGGTCATCTTTAACAGAAATTACGAGTGCGTGATATAAGGCTTCAGCCGCGAAGTTGATGAGAACTCCGCCCCTTTCGGTTATTATGCAGCTAGTAGTGATACTTTCTTACCGACATTTCGATACAACCTTTCAGTCCCGTCAACGGTTTTTCATGTTCTCTCCCACCCCCCCCCCCCTTCTCACTTGGATCGTTTCCTTGGATTCTGCCTCCCGCACCTCGAAATTTTCCACTCCCTGAACGTCTTCCTTCACAGGAGCACCGATGACTGTTCCTCCCCACCCTGCTCTGTCCACGCTACTGAGACTTAAAACGCCCTCACTCGTCCCTATATAGTCCACACACTAGTAAGGTTGCCGGCTTTCTTTTCGGGTTCGTGACCCTCGAAGATGGGACCGATAGGTTGTCCCGAAACGTTGTAAGAAATTACCAATACACGCGGTGTAATAGCCGAGAAGAGCGCTGAAATTATGAAATTAAAAATCCCAGCTACGCGTTGAATTTCCTTTTATTTGGCTCATTTATTTTGCCATCCGGAGCGGCCGCACCAATAGTCCTGTCCATCCTCCCGCAGCGTCGGTATCGCAATACTGAACGTATTCAGAATTTGTGTTACCGCGTGGGTTGTGTGATAATACTTTGCTTGAATAAGTTCCGTGCGGTCAGCGGTTGTGCCCTCTAGTTCGGTCAGTTGGCTGCAGTAGTGTACTGCGCCGGCCGAATTGCCGTGCGACCGTTTGCTCAAAAACTAATTTTCGGAATTCCCGATTCGTTGGACTACGAATAATTTAAATGTTGCGATATAGATTTCGGAGATGTGTTCCTATTCGTTTCAGTAACAAGGAATGTTTAGTATGTTGCGGACCAGTATTACGTTCTTTCAGAAAATTTTCAGGTATCGTCAGAACAAACAAAGAGGTGCGGAAGATAAAATTTCGTACAGAAACAAACATTGTGAAAGATAAGCTGCTGCCCAGGTAAGCACGAACTCGAAGATGAAAACAACCCACCATTCAGCCAACGACGGCACGTACAGTTCACTGAAAGATCTGGTGGGGCTTATTAACCAGACTGAAGACCTGTAGTCGCTATCATGCGTGGACGTAGTTCAGAAAGAGAGCTGATTTCACCATCCTGGGTGTCAAGGGGAAGTTTGTACGCTGAGGAGGCATTTTGCGGCGTGGACTGCACAGGAAATAAGTATATGTTAGTACTGACGTAGCGATTGACACGTCCCAGACATTATTTAATAGGAAAGCCGATTTCGCATGAAATAGAGCCGCTGGCATATTAACACGGAGACCTGGGTTCAGTCTGATGCCTGTCCATGTGAGATTTGTGGTAGACACACTGCCACTGGGACAGGGGGTTTTCCCCTATTTCGATTTCCTCCCATTACTATCATTTTCGCCAGCGTTATTTATCACGGACGCTGTATCTCAGCATATGACAACGTTGTTAATTTTATTCGTTCCTTCATTCTGTAGTCTGCCCTAGGACGAATCAATGAGTCTTCCAAAACAGCTTCACCACAGAGTGCGATCGAATGCTTACGTCTTCTTCCTCCTCTTCCCGTCACTTATATCTTTCCCTCTATCTTTCCTTCAGTAACGTCATTAGAAGGCAGTTCCTACGCAGTATGTGACCAACCCAGTTAGCCTTCTTTTTTATTGTATGTAGGATATTACCGTCCTGCTTGAATCTGTGTAATACCTCTTCATTTCTCACACGATCGGTCCAACTTATCATCTCCATCATTTTCCGGCACCACATTTCAAAACTTCCCAGTTATTTCTGATCTACTTTCGGAAGTGTCCAAGTTGTAGCACCTTACAAGGCTGTGCTCCAAGTGTAGTACTCACTAGTGTTCTTCCTCAAATTTAAGTCCAGTTTGCTGGTGAGAAAAGTCTTCTTGTTGAATGCTGTTTTTGCCTTGACAATCCAGGATTTAATTCTTATTGTACATCTTGCATCATTTGTTATCATGCTCTCCAAGTAGTTGAAACATTTCACATTTTCCAGTTGTTTTTGCAGTGTCGTAATTTGTATTATGGGTGGTTGCCTTGAGGTTCTCATTGCCTAGTTTTTTGCCTCATTCATGTGTTTAAGTAACAAAATTTCGTACTTCCTGCATATTCATTAATCATACGAGTTCCGTTCTGATCTTGCGGGGCGCTGGGGATGCAGGAGGGTTTTATCGCACAGGAAACCCCCATCCATCGGGATATCCCGTGTCAAGTGCCGTTCTTGGCGGCACTCGCCATCACATGCCTTGCAGTATCTGCTTAACCATGTACCTTCATATGTTTGTTTTGTGCACGTAAAAGGCTTTTGAAAGAACATCAGTCAATGACACAAACACTTTAGTTTCCTTCCATCGTACGATCCATATCGCGGACACGTAAATCCCAATATGGGGTGACAGTCAATACTTAACGGCCAGCTGAGCGAGTATTAATTTCTCAATTAGGACTGAGATGCGGAGGATTGAAGGTTCGGAGACACTGATTGATGTTCGTACAAGTACGATTTGCACAGCTGTGACGTTGGATGCCTTCTGATCGTCGAATTTTTTAAATTTTGTCAGCACTGTGTACAAATTGGTGAGGTGGAGGGAATGTAACATAAGATACAGACCCTTTGAATGGTGGCTGTATCTTCTTAGTCTTTGGCGCGCCCAACTCGGGCCTAGGCCGTCAGCTCGTCGCAGATACCGCTACCTACACAACACAAATACGAGACACGATCATCCATGCCTTCAGAGGGATTCGAACCCGCGATCCGAGCAATGGAGCGTCCGTGGGCGTACGCCTCAGACCACGCGGCCATCGGGATCGGCGGTAACTGGATCTTTCTGTCTGAAATGGAGAGTCGCCAGTCAAATAAGTTGTAAGAAAAAGTAAACCGACAACTGACGACTGCACAGAACGATTTTAGCGACGAGGAATTGCGAATTGGACTTCTAAAATGCGTATGGTGACGTGTTACATATTTACTGTTACTGTGACGAACCGTGGGAAAACAGTAGGGCAGTGGAATTCAGCCAGTTGGTTATGCCACTGATGTACGTACGGTACGGCATTTTTATCAGTATTACCAGTGAACGTGTAAACATAACATTGAGGTGTTTCCGCGTAACTACTGTTGCCGTTGAAAGTCCAGTATTACATATTCTGAGTGTGTGTCTGCAGCCTTAGTTATCCAGCCTGCACAGCGCATGCGCCATGTCGTCATCTGTGGCCTGTCCGGCTGTGCCATATTTTTCAACGTTGTCTTATAAACGGTGCGATTTTCGGAAAAAAAAAAGTAATTGGGAATAAAAGGCGTTTTGACTTTCTCTACAACTCTTGTCTGAAACGTTTCTCATTGAAAGACGAATTGAGTGAGATAATATCGTAAGTGTTGATAGGTTTTTGCGTAAAGTACCCTTCATTATTGTCAGATTTTAATGAAACTTGAACTTGGTTGATAATTTCCGAAAAATGCTTGGATATCAAATTTCATGAAAATCCGTCCAGTGGGAGCCGAGTTGTTCCTTGCGGGCAACCGAACGGACAGACATGACGAAGCCAGTAGTCACTTTTCGCAATTTTGCGAACGCGTCAGAAAAGCTTTCAGCTACTGTTAGATTTTGTTTCTATAGAGTGGAAAATAAACTGACGCGGTAATATGGGAATGTTTTGGTACTTCGGAAGTAGCCGTTAAACATATGCAATTTTGTGTGTGTGTGTGTGATCCAAACAGACGTTGTTGCCAAACTGCCTGCCTAGACATCACGCGCGTGAAGACACGTGGATGGAAGTAGACATGCACGTTATCATTAATTTAGGCATCATCATGGAGTTGAGTGGTCAGCTTCTTTCCCCGACCACTTAACCTCTGGGGAAGAGACCGCGCTGCCACGTGGTGCCATCGTTGCGGGTTTGGTATACAAACTATTAAAAACATTGCCTTGCGCGCTTGAATTAACTGGTACAGGGCGAGTCTCACGCTAGAGGCCCCGTACTATTGTCCATGTATACAGTCGAGCAGCGCGGGTTTCTCGTTCGTAAATACTGGCAAACAGGTTCATTTAAAGCATGCCAGACGGCATTTCGAACGGAATTTGGTGAAAGACGTGCACCATCGAAGTGTTCCATCCAGAAATTGGTT
>Ga0123352_10004427_pt1 | contig 20696 bp, 12 predicted proteins | sample TergutLab28metaG_FD_89700 | JGI IMG/M metagenome (GOLD analysis project Ga0123352, IMG submission 89700) | Labiotermes labralis P1 segment gut microbial communities from Petit-Saut dam, French Guiana - Lab288 P1 | ecosystem: Host-associated > Arthropoda: Insects > Digestive system > Gut ...
GCGGGCGAGAAAGATGTCCGGTAGTAATTTTGCCTAAATTCCGACTTCCACGTAAATTTAGGGATCTTTTACATGCCGCAAATCTACGACATGGGACCGACGGCTTTACTTCCCCTCCGAAGGTAGGCGTGCTGAGGATTTTTTTCGGGTGGGTATATAAGGCTACAAAAACACACACCCACAGGATATGTAATATTTACTGCTTTCCACTGCAAAAATGGTTACACGAACGCGCTTTAATTTTCGTTATGCATTGCCTGTCTTGTTACCTTGTAAGTCTCGTAGTATAAGAAATCTTTTAGCATTTCATTGAATGGTACGTCTACAGTTGTCTACTCGATTTATCTGGCTCCGACTAGGGTCCAGTTACAGGCTTTTGTGGACACAGCGATGGAAAACTGGGTTTTATAGAAGCATGAAATGTGTCGTTCTTCTGCGTGGCTGTCAACTGACTAAGAAGAAAACAAAATACCAGTGCATTCGAGCAGTACAAAGAGAAGTTGTACGAGAATAAAAAGAAAGAGATGTGAGAGATTTCAGGCGCACCTTTGTTCCTTCTGAAGTCTCCCGCCATATTATAAACTGTCTTCCATAACAACTGTTTTTAAAAGTTTTTTTTTTCTCACACGAGGTGAGAACTGTCAATCCGGCACAGTAATTAAACTTTACATTCGCCTGACATTAGTCCCGCCACAGACCATCCACTTATTGTAGATAACAATAGAGCATTTTGACATTTAATATCGTGTTGACAGCAGCTGACACCACCATAATGATGAGCTGCTCGTTCAATTGTACGAGCAGTTTCGTGGATTTCCCAGTAATGTTGTTGGCATAGGCTTTTAGGCAGGAGGTAACCTGTTGGTGTCTGAAAAGGGTCGCCAGCTATCACGACAGTTTTTCCACCGCTTCTCAAGCACGGTTCCAGAAATTTAGCTTGAAATAGGCCAAGGACGTCTTCGTGCAGACTTGTAATTACCACTGACGGTATTTTCCGATCGCACTGATTTGTTAAATGGCACAAGATTACTGCAAGGTCTTTGAACTCTGATGGGCTTTGAAAAGAATTCTGGGGAGGTAGGAGTCGTTGAAATTTTCATAAAGGTCCTAATCCTAGAGTTCTTTCCTTACTTATCATTCTGCAAATTGTCAAATAAACAAGCCAACAAACGAACAAACTAACTTACTTAATTTATGGGGCAGAATAAGGGCCGATTCACACTATGCGTCACGTTTCCGTCCCGTCACTGTTCCATCTTCGTTCCGTCAGAAAGGGCTGTGTTCACACTGCCCGTCGTATTCATTCACCTTCCACACCAGCACGTGTTAGGAGGCCTGCGATTATTTCCAACAAATCTGCAGCCCCTTTCGTTTTCTAAAAGACAGCAGCAGTAGCGTTGATGTTAGATGAAGAAAAGAAAAATGCTGCTCTGAGTGACACAAAGAAACGTATGTGGGTTCACAAGTGTTTCAGAAGCAGAAAATCAGAAGAATCGCATGGAAGAAATAGCGATGGAGGGATATTTACACATTCAAAACTTGGGAAATATTTAGAAACTCATCTAGGCATTCCGGAAGATAAACAGCTTCCCGGAACATTATGCTTAGCCCCTCATGTTATTGTGGGTGACGAGGCGTTTCCTCTGCAGACTTACTTATTGAAACCTTACCCGGGATCGCAGAGCAAAGGGGACAATGAGAAAAGCAACTTCAATTATATGCCTTCCTGATACAGAGTGGTGGAAAATGCACTTGGAATTTTAAGCCAGAAATTTCAAATTTATAAGAGGACCGTGCAATCATTGCCGGAGAATGCGAGCAACATTATTTTGCGACTTGTACGAGGCTTATTCAGAAAATAGGCGCCGTTTCGCTGTAAAAAAAAAAGAGTAAGTTTTCGTATAAAATTTTATTGTTATCAGATTCTACATTCTTCAAAATATTTTTCCACCTACTCGCCGCCATTTTGAGGCAATTATCTTAGTGGGGCACAAGTTTTTGTGTATCCTCCTCATAGAATGCGGCCGCCTGCGATGTTAGCCACTGTTGACAATGTCATAGACTAGAGTCCTTGAAATCTGAGGAAAGTGTAGGGACAGATCAGAAATTGTGAAACGTCTGTCGTCACGCACTCTTTCGTTAACCTTACGCACCAAATCATCATTCACCAAAGATGGACGCCCACTTCGCGTCTCATCGTGCACGTTCTCTCGTCCTTCATTGAACATCCGAACCCATTTCCTAACCATGCTATCCCTCATCGCATTGTCACCATACACTTGACAGATCTGGTGATGAATCTCACTTGGTAGAACATTCCTAGCTTTCAAAAAAACGAATTACAGACCGTATTTCACAGTCGGCGGCCCCTTCAATTGTCTTAAACATGTTTAACGCACAGGAACAAACATAAACATGAAACGAATTTCACGAAATGGCGTCTGTGGCTTCTCAATTGTTAGAGGAAGCCACTGCACATGGGCAAAGTGACAGTCTCGAGGATGCACGAGAGATATGCGCAGACCGTACTTACTTTCCGAATAACCTACGCATTTTGCATAGTCATATGAGAGATCAAGTTGTAGGTCTAAGTGATATGGAAAGTTCTGCAAATGATCAAAGCAACCTCTCAAAAATACCAAAACAAGGGATAGTGGCGACTGAAGTGCTTTTGAAGTAAGAGACAAATATAAACAAATCTTTAATATTCCGTCTGGATTTGTGCCTTGGCAGAATGAAAGAGTGCAATGTTAGGCTAATCTATAATATTCAGTTTTTCTTTCCAGACTGTCACTATATTTCTTATTTGCCATGTCATATAATTCCTCACATTTACGCGCCAATTCTCTTAATTTTTCATCCACTTCTGAAGACAAACAGGCAGCACTCGTTGCAAGCAAACACTCGAAGTGTGGTGGAGGAGACGTAAGACTGTTCACATTATCGGAATCGAGCAGGTACAGACCGGTTCGGACCCGTTCCGTCACGTCAAACATTCTCGCTCAGCAACGGCGACGGAACGGAACTGAGACGTGTCGGAGACGTTCCTGTCAGGGTGAACATCTCCGTTTAATTACACATGAGAACATTTTATTGAACGGTGACGTTCCGTGACGGAACGGAAACGTGACGTATAGTGTGGATCGGTCCTAATTCTGGAGAATTTATAAGGCCTCAGTTAATTAATAAATTTCTGCAATTATTTAAAATCCAAAACTTATTCGTTTTTGATAAGAACCCACCGCCATTTTATATCCTAAAACGGATAAAGACATTCCACGCTTTCATTCGGTTACTTTAAGGCCCATTTTAATATATTTTTTTTAAAGAGGGCATTACGATGTGTTCTAACGAAATTAATAACAAATGGACTAGTACACGTCAGTACAACCAATATTTATTGTAGTATATAGGTTACATGTTTCGACCTGTTAACAGGTCATCATCAGGCCTCCAGCAGAATAAGTCTCAGGTGCTGTTTAGATACTGGGAGCCCAATATTTTACATTTGTGAACGTACATAAAATCTGATACTGGATAAAATGTGAAACGTGTAATTTCTAGTTAAAACGAGTTAAAACATGAGTGTCAAATACCCACTCGTGTCTTATTGTCAAGAAACTGGCCAAAACAAAACAAAAAGGCAGTTGGCAGGAAACGGAGGTTAATCCAGCATTGCCAATTGCCGAACAAAAATTATCGCACTATTTAGATTGATATTTTGAATTTTTGCGGTATTTCAAAATTGTTTTGTATATATTTCAAGATTTCTAGCGGAAGTCCTACGTTCCAAGAGACCCTGGTTGGTGAGCACCACCTTACATGAAATAATGTGGAATGCCAAATTGATGCAACTAGGTAGTTATATTAATATATTCTTAGCTCGACATGTTTCGGGTACATACGCCCATCATCAGGAGCATTAGATGTTGAATTGTGGAATATGGTTTTCTGCACCGAGTTTTTGGATTGGTGGTGGTCTTGAGAGCGGTGCACGGTGCGGATGGTGCCGTGCATCATCCACACCGTACACACGACCTACGCAGCGACTCTCAAGACCACCACCCATCCAAAAACTCGGTGCAGAAAACCATATTCTACAACTCAACATCTAATGCTCCTGATGATGGGCGTATGTACCCGAAACATGTCGAGCTAAGAATACACCAACAAAATTATCTTGTTGCATCAAGTTGGTGTTCCACATTATTTCATGAAGAAGATGCACGGTCAAACAAGCCTCAAACCGCCTTACATGTGCTAAAGTGTACCTATGGCGACAAGCTTTTTTAATTATCTCTTAAACCAAAATACTTAAACCAAAAACTACTTATGGAATTTGAAATCTGTGTTTTCTTTCTTCTGTGCTGGGTTTGCTCAAGGCATTTTTTTTCTCCAATAAATAGTTTTAATGTTGGGCACACACATTCTTGTAGGTATTTAGAGCGGTAATTAAAATTGTCCGATGTAATTAAATATTTCACAGGATGAATTGATTTTATTAAAACTTTCTACTATTAATTTTAATTGAAGTAATATTAGTTGTTTTTTGTTATATAGACATAAATTGGCTGAAAGTTTTCAATAAATGCTCTGCAGGGGTGAAAATGCGTGTACAGAACAGCCCCACAAGGACGAAAATCTGTTCAATATATTCATATAATAAAAGCAACGAGAAGCACTAATATCTCAAATTTATTTTTGGAATAGGACTGTACATGTTTCGGACAGTATCTCTGTCCATCATCAGGAGTCTAGCACTGTACACACAGCAATAGATATAGGTCATACAGGTTATGCTGACCGCTTGCGAGCAGGATCAGGTTGGAACTGTAGTTTCATACGCTATCAAGCAGACAGCAAAACCTGCATGACCTATACCTATTGCTGTGTGTACAGTGTTAGACTCCTGATGATGGACAGAGATACTGTCCGAAACATGTAGAGTCCTATTCCAAAAATAAATTTGAGAAATTAGTGCATCTCGTTGGTTTTATTATAAGAATATATTACGATGCACGGTCCTCTTAATGTCAAATTCAGTTCAATGTAATATGCCTTTTTCATAAGTTATTAAATCTGGGGCATTTCTTAAAAGGCTTGCAGTTAATAAATTGTTAAACACAGCCCTTTTTTTTCTTGGAACGCTTTAAGTTCACGCCCTGTTTATATGAAACCATACCCTGTCTCATCTAATTTCAGTCGAGTCGTTAACATGTAATTTCTCTGAAACACATTTTAATATTGTCATCTCACCTACAATTTAGTCTCTCAAATAGTCTTATCTGTTGAGGTTTTCCAGCCAAAATTTATACATTTTTAATTTCTTCCCGTCCCTGTAATTTTCCCAGATACATTTCGCACCTTGTTTGAACCTCTTCTTACACATGTTTCATGTGATTTTATAGTTTCAAATACTCGTATTCTGCCTAGAACACTGTTGTAATTTCACTAAGGCAGCAGGTGAAAGTCACTGACCCCTCCACACTCCACTGGTGCCATCATGCTTTCCCACACCCTGCTTTCTTCCTCATAAGTTTTGCCAATCTTTACTCAAATATTTGTAGTGATATCGTTAAATCAACACTAGCGAAAAGCGTCAGGATTGGATGACAGAAGTTATAAGGGGCTGGAGAGGGATAGAACAATAGTCAGAGGGCAAAGTTCAAGCCTCGTCTTCAGAACGTCAATGTTAATTTCTCCTTGACTTCATTGTAACTGACACATTCCACGGTGCGGGAGTTCTCTTCAACATCTGACACCTGCAGATCCACTTCAGATACACACACAACGCGTTGTGTATTGTTTTCGTTAGATTCGCGTCTTATTGGTGATTAAATATGACAACATTTCAGCTTACGAAGTTTGAAGTTCTCACAGCAGTGCTGTTGAAATTTAACGTCTTATGGATATCACACCATGCTGACTGTTAAAGAGTTGCCGGCGTTTCGAAAGAGCGTCGTGTCTTCTACTTCAGAATCAAAGAGTCCGGAATTGCTTTACCATAAAAATGAACGAAACGCCGGTAACTTCTTTAGTAATTAACCAACTTAATGCACAAATTCTTGTTTTATAATAAGTTTATTGTATGCCTCTACATGTCTCAAGCACTATATGTTCATCATCAGGAGGTCAAAATTGTATTATACAATATCTGGTATCATCACACACTGTAGGTGGCCGTCCGGTGCACAGATTGAGAGAGGATTCTCTACCTGTGCACCGGACGGCCACCTACAGGTGTGATGATACCAGATGCTGTGTAATACAATTTTGACCTCCTGATGATGAACATATAGTGCTCGAAACATGTAGAGACATATAATAAACTTATTATAAAACAGGAATTTGTGCATTAAGTTGGTTAATTTCTAAGATTATACTGAGATGCACGGTCAGCAATACAGAAAAAAAAAGCCGGTAACTATATACCAGTCGAGTGGGCGCAACTTCATGTTGGTTGTAAATGTTCCAACATCTTATTCTAACGCAGTGAAAAGCCAACGAAAACTTGTGAGTTCCCATCTATCTGCGTCAATAAACTGGAAACATAGATTATGCAAGGAGGGTTGTTGTTTTGTTCTTACATAGACCGTATTTTAACCGTGAATTGCCATTAACATTTCTCCAAAACCATTTGCTTTTACGTGGCAAGAAGTTGCAACCCAAATACATAAAATAACACCGCATTCTCCTTTGTAAGTTAGAGAGTGGGAGAGAGTTTTATGTTTTAAGGCAGGGTTAAGGAGTTCATTCCAGGTAAAATAGTGACATTTTCTTCCGGGAAAACTTACGGTCTCTTGCAACTGCTCCGTTTTATTCTTTTGTAAGGCAGACTCTCTCAATATTACATTTTTCATTCGCCAAGTACGTGTCTAAAGTAGGCGGGGATATTATTTATTGAGCATTACTTTCGCTGTTCTCTCAGTCAGTTTCGCGTGCCTGCAAACAGCGCAGAGCTGGCCGCTTTTCCAATTTGCTGTGAATTTTGTTCCGTGAATTTTAACTGAATTATTGCAAGTAATATAAATTCTGTACGTGCCATCTTAAAGGAAAATTCGGTAAATATTTGGTTTCTAATCGCAGTGCGCGTCAAATCCAAAGGCGCCTTCATCGCACATCTAAATTTTAAAACTTAAGCTACCCGACAGGAAGAGACGAGTCGGTGTTGTTAGATAAAGTTTTTACCCTATTTAACCTTTTGACGCTTAATGTTAACTATAGTGGTCGTACCGCACCGGTAACCTCTAAAGTTGCATTTTATACATTTATTTAACAAATATAGATACTGAATATTTTAAACATGGTATACACTCTCCGTTTTTTTTCTCTTCAAAATGCAATTTGTTTCATAATTCTAACGTATTTGGTTCCTGTAATATTCACATTTTATATACAGGGTGTGCTAAAATAAAAAATTATTCCGGCGCCAAAGGGTTAATGAATGACGTTAGTGTGACTGAGTAGCTGAGTGAGTGACCAAGCGATGGCTTCATGCTCTTCTACCATGTTTACTAGGTTATCATGTTTACCGGGTTTCTGATTGTACAGGTTCATCCCATCCCATCCCACCCCACCCCCCAACCCGTCCTAAGTATTTCTTTAGTCTACTAAAGTGTGTGTTCTGCACACAAATGTGGCTAAAACTGGGTTTTAATTGTTTCCTATTTTGACAGAAACTCCTCCTTCGATTCCAGGAAGGATATCGCAAAACACAACCATACGACAGGAAATAATGCATAATAAATAAAAACTTTTTACGGTTAATTCTTATATTTCTTTTCGCATTTTACGTCGAATATTTGTTAGTAGTGATATGACATCAGTTTTCACTTCATATATTCATTCGCAGAGAAAATTTGCAGTAGACATATTTTCGCAATCCTCTTTCATAGTTAAACACATTTTATCATAGGGGAATTCTGCATGTCATAACAAGAAGATGGAGCGAGGGATGGCCTGGCAGTTGTGTGCACAGTGTTCAGTGAACTTGGCGATAGGTGACACTGGTACATGCTGACAGACATCACGTCACACGTTACGCTTGTGTACTTCAAAACTGACACGGAGTAAAACATAAAGCAGCTTGCTTTTCGCCACGTTCGTAAGACAGTTAAGTGAACTGAAATTACAACACTAATCGATGAAACCCGTGGATTTACAGAATGTTTAAATGTAAACGGTTGAATAGACACTAGGCCTGCACGCACTAGAAATATCTATGTAAAGGCACTATGTATCGTATATCATGTGTTTTTGGATACCTTCCTTTGAAATTTGAAACAAGAAGTTGAAATTTACAGGGGTGTTAAAGTGGACTGTATATTACGTATTTGAGGTAGATTTTATGTACTTGATGTTTGTGAGACCGTGCGTCATTAGAAGAATTATGTAAGCAACCAACAAGATGCAACAAATTCCGTTTATTGATCTTTTTAAATAGCTCTACATGTTTCGGGCGACAAACTCACCCATTCTTACGAGCACCTTTTGACTGTATATACATGAGCTGTATATACAATCAAAAAGTGCTCCTGAGGATGGGCGAGTTTGTCGCCCGAAACATGTAGAACTTATTTAAGAAGATCAATAAACGGAATTTGTTGCATCTTGTTGGTTGTTTACATCGTTGTAGATTTTATATATTTGTGGCGGTGACTTTGAGGATTTCTACCATATGAGACTGACACCGTTTAGTCTGGTAGAAATTTACGGACCTTTTGAAGAAATCTGCTCTCCCCACCTTCGGGGCAAACGATACCAGATAGAGAAGACTAGCCACATCGAACCAGGATCAGTACTAGCGAACAGGAAATTGTGACCAGTTGCAGAACTGTCACTGGACGCATTGTGGAGCCAAATTAGACTCTAATAATTCAGTTTAATTCTTTATTTATCTGCGTGCTGACTGAAGAGCCTGATAACATTATAATGCAACTTAATTCTTTATTATTAATGTGCTGGAAAGACAGCCATAAGGCCAATCACAAAGACAACACGGGAACAGAATAAAAATAAACACATAAACAGCAATAAAAAGCGTATGGAGATCGTACGATAAGAGAGGTCATTTGTTCCTGAATATATTGATTACACTGTCCCATTCAATTAAATTTCCTGACATGGAAGCTTAGCAGCTTAGGTCATATGCTACGTGAACACTCGCATGCAACATGTGAATAAAATAATAATAATAATTATTATTATTATTATTCACACTATATCCTGCCATGAAGGGACAGAGAGGGTAGGTGTAGCCCCATTTCTTATACTTGGCGCTAGGTGGGGGGGGGTGTATAACCCCACGCCTTGGTTACTTTTACCCCAGGGAATGACCCGGTACCCATTATATATGAGGATGGTTGGAGCTCATGAACGGTCTGGAATGGGCGAAAAAATGCCGCCCCCCACCCCACGCAACCATAATTCGATTCTCGGACCGTCCAGCCCAAAGCGAGTCGCTACACCGACTACACTATCACGGCCATAATAATAATAATAATAATAATAATATGGGCGGAGATGACTGTCATGATGACTAATAATGATTATAAACATTATTTCGAAAAAAGCTTTCCGCTACTTGTTTTTTTTCGCGTAAGTGTTCGTATAGAACATCTAAATTGAAATGTGTGAAGAAGTACTGAGCCGTTAACCTGTGCAGATCTAATTGAGTTCTGAAAAGAAACGGACGCGTAAAACAAAAGACAAAGAGAGCTTAAACACAGCTTCAATTCCATCAAGTACAGAATGTGTTGCGTAAAATTTGAATCCATGAAAACAGTGCATATTTTATCAAAGTCTTTCAACATAAAAGAATGTTAATTTAATGTTATGCGTTCTTTTGAATTTATGCTTCAAGAACAAAACTATTTCAATTTTTTTTCCCTCCAAAATTTTAAAATTTGTGGAGACGGAAATAATTAAAATTAAAACTTTTGACGCAATTTGTGTTTCCGGTAACGATTACAAAATATTGATTTAGCTCAAATCCCACGTATCTGCGATACGCTGGTTACTATAAGTACATTGATATACACGTTTGATATTTGTTCGCCATGATTATCGAAAAAGAGTTTGCGGGGTGGATGAACCGTCTTCCCCACATATAAATTTTTACTTCCGTGATGATGTCGGCCAAATCTCTCAGTCGGTGCACATGACCTCCACTCAGGGAATATCACGTGTGGTGGTCACAGGATATGTGAGTGTAGGACTATTGACACTGGCTACCAAATAATAGTATCTCAGCCACAAAATTTATTAGCGCTTATTTCGTTCGTGTGAACTTTATCTGCCAAACCCAAAGTCAGCTGCGTACGGCACTACACATTTTATCACCACCACTTTTCGTTAGCGTCCCACTGGTGTGCACGGCTGCTTCTTGGCCAGTATCTACCGAACCCAGCTTGGGCTGGCTTACGAACCATTTGCCCTCTTATAAAGCAGATGTCCTCAATTTTGTGTTATGCCGGAAGTGAGAAGCTTGTCTTTGTTTGCAATATTTAAAATTTGCAACGCCCCCACAAACCCTCAGCAAAGGTAGCCGAATCCCTCCTCGCTTCAAGTAAAAGGTAAAAGGTAAAGTGTTGCGTTACAGGCCCGGTGTGGTCCAGAAGGTGGGTAAAGGTATAGCTCTACTCTTCCATGACCGCGGCACCAGAAGGGCCCTCGCTTCAAGTAAGGTCCTAAAATTGACAATAAAGCCTTACTCGCCATGTCTTAAGGCCTTGAGGTCCGTACCCCCTATTGTAGCACTTAAACCTCGATCCAATTCGCCAGTATCCATTTCGCTCGGATTCCAATAAATGTATAATTAATTAAGCCAAACGTAAATTTACCACATAGCCACAGAACATATCTGTGATCTGGTCTCGAACCATGGATTATGGATTAACAATAACAATAAGAATGCTGAATCACATATTCCAGGTCGAGGATAAAGCTTGATAAGGACTTCCACAGTGCTTTCTTACACCTAAAGAAGCAAGTGTTCATGTTTTTAGTGCTCTATGTCTTACTATGGAATTCCGTCTTGCACGAGATGATCTACATGTTGTCAGATCAAAGGGATGCTGCATTAGCGACTTTTTAAGCTCATGGTTCCGTGAATCATAATTCAATATTAATAAAAATCCAACTAGATGCAACAGTACGCAGTCCGATTTATTTTACTGCAAAATCACTGTACATGTTTCGGGTGTCCACCGCACCCATCATCAGGAGTACTAAAAACTGTAACCGCAACCTCCGGTACAGGTCATAATATCGGTACAGCTACCTCCCTCCAACGTGGTAAGGTCCGTGGCCACGTTGGAGGGAAGTAGCTGTACCGGAGGCTGCGGTTACAGTTTTTAGTACTCCTGATGATGGGTGCGGTGGACACCCGAAACATGTACAGTGATTTTGCAGTAAAATGAATCAGACTGCGTACTGTTGCATCTAGTTGGATTTTTATTAATATTGTATTAGCGGCGTTTACACGTGTGAATGGGCCAGTCTGTAGTGCCAGACTACGTGTAATTTATTTGTGGAACAGATTAGCACAGTGGTAGGTGACATGTCTATTTCTGTAGCGTACGTGATGCCTGTGATTTATATACCACGGATAAATTTATATGCGGAAAGAGTTCGAAGAACAGGTGCGTCAAGTAACGTGATACCAGCCTGGTTGCTTGCGACTCGTTATGTCTTTATATTTTATCTCGCCAGTATCATACCGTACGATCATTCAGTGTTGTTGAGTTCCTATAACTTCGTGTAAACCCAATGTTTTTGAGCAGTATAAAGGCAGTTTTCAGTAGTGTGCAACACCAATTTTGGATATACAACTGGGGAATCTGAGGATTTGTGAGATCATGGTAGATAGGTTAAAGACGTTTTCAGATTTCTGAAAATGGGAAGTACGTACATAGAGACATAGCGCTACATGTCCTCAGTTACTCAATTCTTGCATGACAAACATGACAATTCCTGGTACGTGAAGTTTGATAATTATTATATTATAAACATTTAATTTTGTTTATGTCTTTATATATTTCCTGCAATCACAAATATCCCAAATCGGAAAGCTTCCAACATGATACCTGTTATTACTCAGGTGGTATTAATAGCATATATTTTCTTCCCAAAGTTTGTATAAATGCAAACATAATTTTAATCCTTCAACGAGAGAAGCTCAAGTTTTGCACTATACAAGTCGATAAATTTGTTAATATCGTGAATCAAAATACATTCGCCTGTGTCTTCAGTTGAATGAGAATGTAGCGGGAAAGAGGAGGCAAGTTATGCCTAGAGTTTTGGCTAAAAAATGTCTTGAAAATCTGCGCTAAGTTCAGGAAGAAAACAGTGGGATATGATTAATATGTACGTCATAAAAATATGTCCTAACTGTGGAAGATGGATGGAACTGGGTCAGTATCTTCTCCATCGTTGGCCCTTTGCAATAGTGGTGTTGAACCTCCGAGTTCCTCTTCCAGAGACTGCCAGACAACTGCTTAAAAAAAGGAATGTGGCACCAGTTGATTAATCTCTAACAGAGAATATTCAGCTACAGATGGCGACAAACACCAGTTTCTGGCAGTTTTGTTATTAAATAATCATATGTCCTTTTGAGAGATGTTAACTTGCAGAAATTGTCCGCTTGTGTCTGCCTGCGACAAATCTTATCTGATCGTCACGCTTACTTCGTGAACCCTGTAGTTTGTTTTAGAGCAGAAAATGACGGTAACTTGAACTTCTTTACGCCAGCTATAAACAGTTAACGAATAATAGTGTCACATATTTGTCTGTAATTCCACACGCATTTATCGGTGTGTATGTTTCAGCTCCAAGAATACTGACCAGACTGCGAGAGATTCGTACGTAAGCCGATCGACAAACTTAGTTAAAGATATGGCATAACAAGCGGTTTTATAATTTTCATTTGATACCATATCCGTTAGTGGGCCGGGTAGCTCAGTCGATATAGCGACTGACTACGGGCTGTACGGTCCGGGATCGAATCCCGGTGGAGACGAGATTTTCCGCCCCTCCAGGCCGGCCCTGGGACCGGCGATGCTGCCTGCTGGTGACACCAGCAGGCAGCATCGCCTGTGCATTATACCACAAGCTGTAAACACAGTCTAGTGCTCCTGAGGATAGGCGAAATTATCTGCCTAAACATGTTGAGGTGATTGTAATTATCAATAAAATTTGTTATTGTTGCATCTAGTCGGCTGTTCACATTATTATATCCATGATGCACGGTCACACAAACATCATACTTTCCATCTCTCGTCTTTCCACCACAAGAGTTTATTCAGTTCTTCCTATGTTCTTTCCATCTTTCATCTGTCTTTCTGCCAAAACACTTTATTTTTTTATGTTCATTCCATGATGCCTAGTTCTGTGAAGTATTTGAGCATGCAAGTCTTTTTAATTGAGGAAGTTACCACTGCAATGCACAAGCCCCAGCCTACACTGTGATATTTCTTTCCGTGTAACATCTTCCTCTCCTCTTGCCCCGGGAGAAAGACTTCCTTTAGAATAATTTATCCTGAATATTAAGGAATTGCACTCCTTCGAAACAAGCACATTATAAACTTTAAACACGATCTGTGAGACAACAGAATTTACAAAATGGCAGTATTAACATTTTTGCTGAAATAAAATTGCTATGCGTTGCATTCGTGAAATATATGAAATTAACAAAATAGAGAGAACAGTGTTATATCTGCACTCATGTTGGATTTCCAAAATTACTGAATGGATTTTCACGAAATTTGGCATTATATGCCTACAATAAAAAGTTTGACCAGAAAATTTTATTTTGGTGCATTTCCGTCCAATATAGTCAGGGTATATGATCTCATAGCCTTTTCTTTTGGACATAATTATGAATCGTTGGTTCTCATGAAGAATGGGTATGTTTCTGAGTCATTACCTGTTCAAGAATATTATCCAGTAAATAATTTCAGGTTAGTATAATACACACTCTGCATCAAAATCACTTCGAGTTTCAATAATTGTATCAATAAAGAGAACACTCATAGTACAAAATTGGTACATGACAAGAGAAATGTTTGCCCTCCTTTCGTTAATGAAGATATTCAATTTATATTTACCAAATACTTTATTTATTTATTTATTCTTGCTTATTTTAGGATAACATTAGTACCTCATATTGTGTTATCAAATTATAGGATGAGTGGTCAGAATAAATTGGGAAATCTTTGAAAAGATGAAACGAAGTACTATGCCTGAATTTACCTCGAGGGACTGAGTGTCATCTTTATCATTATCTTCAATTTTAGCGCTACAACTCTTGGGGAGTCCTAGCTTCCACATTCCACCTCCTCAATCCTGCTGCTGCCACCACTATCTTCATCCCAAGAGATCTTGCATCCTTATTCGTTTTTTCTAGCCCATTTTTCCTTGGTCTTGCGGCCTTCTACTTTGACTGTCAGTAGCTTCCTTGTATATTACATTTCGTCCATTCGTTGATGAACCTGATTTGCACAGCGCAGTCATTTCCTTCTTGTGTGTCGTTTGCTTTCGTCGAGGAAGACCTATAACCATTGTTGTGCCTAATTCTGCACTGGCTGTCGTCCTGTACTGGACGATATATCGAGGAACTGGGTATAACCACGAGAAACCTCTGGTTATCTGACGTTCAAGTTGAGGTTCAAAAGAAGCGTCTCCCGGGAACAGGTTAGCAACGACACCGCTTAAACCATTTTGCTCGGCAGTAAGACTTGTCAAGTTGGATAATAGCATTCAAATGCGCATCATTATGGGCAATATACACCCTAGCTTTCATCCTCAGATATCACTGGATTTAGCTTTATATAAGGCTACAATGTGAAATGAGTATCCTTTGTTTGAATTATGTTCAAATGGGAAGCAGAATTCCGGGAGACAGTACCATAGCAACCAGACATTGACAGTTACTTAAGAATCTAGTAGGTAAGAAGAAAAGACAGGTGTAATGAATTTCCCAGAAACAGGAAGCCCTTCGGTTTCTGAGTTCAAAGACTGAATCCAAGTTGGACCAGTAAAATCGAGAAATATTCCAACGCGTATTGCGGAACCTCCATAAAATTTATGGCCGCTATTTCTCGTACGGAGAATACAAAGGAAGAACAGAAGCCGTACGTTAATTTCGAGACACAGTTCTGTATTTCCAGACAATACGGAGTGGATCAGAGGTTTAATGGAGAAATTACTGAGGCGTATAATGCTTCCCCGCTGAAGAAGATCCCTAATAGTGAACTACAATACAACAATATCAAACCCAACCTTCCTATGACAAGTCATGGTCATAAAAAGCAAAGCTCTGTCGATTTATTCAACATAAACACATAAATTTAAATAGTTAGATAAATACAGTAAATCCCCGAGCCACGTAATACACTTTTTTTTTTATGAAGTCGACTCTCCGTAAATTGTTGCCGGCCGATGGAAACTTAAAAAAATCGCGGAAACTTACTTTGCATCCGATAGGAAACACATGGAGGACAGGGCTGGGACGGCAAAAATATGCAGACGGCGTTACTCCGTGGGCCAAGTGCTTTAAAAAGAGTACACCCAATATTAATGGTTTTCATATTTTTACTGCGCATGAAATAAAAAAAATTAATTGAATTGAACTGAATTGAATTGAATTTAGGGATATTCGGACTTACGTAAAATTCGACTTACCTAAATTTCCGCAGAACACAACACTTACGTAAGCTGGGGAGTGGCTGTAAATTAGATTCTTAGTAGAAGTTTATTTTTTTTACCATGGCGCAACAGCCCCTAGTGGGCCAAGTCCTCCTCATTGTCGAGGATTCATGATCACACTCAGACATACCACTCTCGGTAGGACTCCTCTGGACGAGTGATCAGCCCGACGCAGAGAACTCTACCTGACAACACACAACACTCACAAGAGACGGACATCCATGCCCCCGGTAGGATTCGAACCCACAATCCCAGCAAGCGAGCGGCCGCAGACCGACGCCTTAGACCGCGCGACCATTGGGATTGGCATTAGTAGAAATAGCCGCCTAAATTTCATGAGTAAAGGAACTTTCCATTGACTATACGTCCGCAGGTCAATTTCCAGTGGATGAAAGCTTTTCTTGTTTCCAATAATATTTAGGTGGACACTAGTGTCCAGGTCTCTATGGCAATAAGGCGACCGTAACCTGAGGCTACGACTCATCTTTATTCGGAGCTAGATTGTGTTAAAGGGGAACTCAATCTCCACGCCTAACATACTGGGATACAAACTGTTTTTTTTTCGGTTCCTTCTTGTCTGTTAAGGAAATGTGAGATTTGTGAGCATCCAGTCTGCGTGGTAGTGTCCAGTAACAAGGTTTTGACAAAATTATCGGGTTTTAATTTTCATAAGTTAGGTAACACCATCTTATCAGATGTACAAAACTTTCGGTTCACTGTAGCGCCTTATTCAGCCTGCTGGCATTGGAACCCGAAATTTGTGTGATAGTCGGAATAGATTCTTTAAAAACTGTGGCTTTATGAAGGTACAGCACGTTAAATAACACGAGAGCCATGTTATACGTAGGTTGGACTTTTGGTTTTATGGCATCGTCTAATGAATTGCTGAAACTAGGCGTGACTTCAAATGTACAGCAAGCGATAATAAAGTATAGGTTCAAGAATTTCGCATGAAATTATTCTTATTGTAACGAATATGACCATGGAGAATGTGAGAAACTTTGGTGATATATTAGGTAAATCTGATGTTCCAGAAATCCACCCTGTAGGAAATTTTACACAGAATTGTACCTGTTTCTTCCTTGTGCTAGCCGCTTCATGTAGATTAACGAATTTGAAGGAAAGAAGGTGTAAGAATTATAACTATAACTTCTTGTTTTGCACTTCAGGAGCAGAGAAATGAGAAAGGGATAATGATTCAAAATGGCCTTCACACGAAACTGTTCTCTCTTTGAACGGAATTCTACACCCAGACTCCAGAATCGAGGACGTGGAATTTCCGAACGTAGCAGTTTATATGCCTACTGATACCAGCCAGAAGGTAAGTTCCATAAACAGATTAAAATTTTAGGTAGTATTATTGAAGTATAAAGAATTTCCAGGAAATCCTGAACACCATCTAGATCTACATTAAAAAAACAAATCTTCTGTTGTGACAGTAAGTTGTGGAAGGTAATGTCCAATTTGCACCTCTAGGTGTAAACATCTACCGCAATGTTATATCTAACCTTTATCGTACGGACGATTAGTTCAGCCTTCGTGCCCAGGTACGGAGTTATTCCGGGACGGCCCTTTGAATTCTTTGCTCGTGTTTGAATATAAAAGTTTATATCTTATGAACCAAAGATGATGAAATAATGAACTAATCTGCATTATGTTGGAGATAATCCAGAGAAATTTCAGTTCAAAAAAAAAGATTCAATAGAAATATTTAGTGCCTATATGCTTAGTAACAAGAAATAAAATACGACAACGAAAACGGCAGGAGAGTGGTGGGCTAATAAGGCCATGTGTTGCTATAGTGGACTGTGTGTCTTGCGTGCCGTCAGGTGTTATTTCACTAAATTCCTGTTTGTTTTTATAAATACGTACTCATTAAACTATAAAACTGGACATCAGAATTTTGGGAATGCGTTGGAAATGGTTCAAATATCATTGTCAACATGTTTCACATTCTTTCTACGCGAATTTGCATTTCTGGTTGCCCCTTTTTATAGTCTATCGAAGATATAAATTTTATTTCTAACAGGGCAAAAAAACCGTATAAATACAGCAAAGTAGCATTTCACGCGAAATACTTGTACCCTGATTTGTGTATTCGCGTCGACTTGAAAACAATAAATGAAGCTTAATCGGTCAGTCAGAGAAGTTTTACGCCCGTGTAAAGATGTCTCCAGTGAACGAAAATGTACCCCAAGGCGGTAATCGATAATAAAATTCTTCTAAATAAAACGGGAAGGGCCTGCAGCTTCGACTTCTCGCGTCAGTGATCTACTTAACCCTGTATTTTACTATCATTAGATTTTGTTTGACACATTTTGTGTTCTGTTCAGTACTGTATCCGATGTATAACTGTTTTCATGCTATTTTTCTCATAAAAATACTTTGAACTATGTACATACGTTTAATTTTGTGTGTTGAAGAGAGGGGAGTGGGAGATTCTAAGGGGTGGTGGTTCTGATTATAGGGTATTTTGGATATACTGTCTATCAGGAAACTAACTTTTGCATAAAACAAGAAGCTGCTGTACTACGTTGCATGATCCAAAAAATTAAGTTAGATGAAATTCATGGCTTTTCGCTGCAGTGAGAATTAATCTTTGTGTTGTCTTGGGTTAAAGACATTATGGAGTTTTATGTTTATTTTATGTTTATGGTTCCGTGCATCGCTGATCTATATTAATAATTGTCCAACGAGATGCAACACAAAGCAGTCTATTGATTATTCTGCAAGTTCACTCTACATGTTTCGGGTGTCAAAAACATCCATCATCAGGAGTACACAAAATTGTAACTACAGCCTCCGGTACTTGTCATATTTTTTGTGCAGCTAACTCCCTCCAACTTGGCTACGTTGGAGGGAGGTAGCTGCACAAAAAATAGGACCAGTATAGGGATAGATTGTCCCGAAAAGTCGGTAAGGAATTACCGCTACTCGCTGCGAGATAACTCAGAAGAGGGCGGTTCTCATCTACTTCGCGACGGAGGCCTGAGATCACGCACAGAATACTTTTATCTCGAACCACATGTCGCAAACCACTACCGGTTCGCGACTGCTCTCACCGAACCACAAAAGGTTAGAACAAACACACCATTGTTTTCATGATGTGCGTGATTTCAGACTTCCGCCGTGAAGTAGCTAAGAACTGCTCTCTTCTGGGTTATTACGCACCGAGTAGTGGGTTCTTGAACCCTAAGGATGGGGGCCGATGGGTTGTTCCGAAACGTCGGTAAGAAATCACCGCTACTCGCTGCGTAATAACCCAAAAGAGAGCAGTTTTCTTCTCCCCTCTCTTTTTATGATGTATTTGACACTGCAAGGAACGTTCGATTTTTGCTGAAACTGAAATTGCCTTACATAATATATTTTTTTTTATAGAAGTCATCCCGATGTGTTTATAGGAATTATAAAAATAAGAAAGTTTCCCTCAAACACAACTAGTTTATTATATATTATAGATTGGCTACATGTTTCGACCCTATGAAGTCATCATCAGACCTTCACTATGAACCATTTTTTTAAGCTGTGTACATTTTTGGGATCCCAAACAATGTTTACAAATTTTTCATTTATTTTAATTGTTACACCGTGCATGTTGTCGAGTCACTCAACTATTATACCAACTAATGCACTTATATAAATTTTACACATTAAAACACTAAAACTGCTCCGACATGTTTCGGTCCTAAGACCATCATCAGGGAGCTGTATTTCTTTGCCTTGCTAAAGTCAAATTAAAAACCACATTAAAACCAGTCATAAATTAACTTCGTTGTACCAGTAGGGTATTGTGGCAGCATGCTGGTTTTAATGTGGCTCTTAATGTGACTTTAGCAAGGCAAAGAAATACAGCTCCCTGATGATGGTCTTAGGACCGAAACATGTCGGAGCAGTTTTAGTGTTTTAATGTGTAAATTTTATATAAGTGCATTAGTTGCTATAATAATTGAGTGGTTTAATGTTTACAAATGTTAACTACGTATAGGTTCGTGTCCAGCCGCCATACGTTGAATTAAAATCATACAAAAACTATTTGTGGATATCCGTAAAATAATGTATAAAACATGTACTATCGATCAGTATGTAGATTAGAGTGGTATGGGCTACGCTCTATCCGGTGTGGTTCCAGAACGAAGTGTGTTGTAAATCGTTCAAATATGAAAACTTTTGGAGGAATATGTTGACTGAGATGCTACTTCCGTCTCGTGATGGAAGATGTGTAGTTACATCGATGGTATGGTTTTTCGATTACGATGTGTCTTAATGAACAATGTGTTGTATCGTAGTGTGGATTACGGTGATCACGTATATACTCTCCAGTTCTGTATGTAGCTTGGAGTAGACTGCGGATAGTAGTACGGATCGTGGCGATTATGTGTACTCTCTCCAGATATACACCCGTAGATTATATGGATTAATTATGACGCCTTCGAGTGGAAACGAGACGGAGCGGCCTCCTGGTTTGGTGCTAGTGTGAAGGATCTGGAGCCACACCGGATAGAGCGTAGACCATACCACTCTAATCTACATATGGATTGATAATACATGTTTTATTCATTATTTTACGGACATTCAGTAATAGTTTTTATATAATCTTAATTCAATGTACGGCTGCTGGACTCGAACCTATACGTAGTTAACATTTGTAAACATTGTTTGGGATCCCAAGAATGTACGCAGCTTTTTAACAAAATGGTTCATAGTGAAGGCCTGATGATGACTTCATGGGGTCGAAACATGTAGCCAATCTATAATATATAATAAACTATTTGCGTTTGAAGGAAACGCTCTTATTTTTACAAGTACACTACAATGCTTGACATCATTCCTACATCAGCAGCCGCGATAGCGTAGGCCTTATGCTGACCGACTGGACGTCCGAAGAATATTAGTTCGATTACAGCAAGGACGAGGGACTTATCTTACCTCCAAAGCGCCCAGACCGGCTCTCCCCCCCCCCCCCCCCCCCCCCCCTCACCCCCCCCCCCCCC
>Ga0123352_10004428_pt1 | contig 20693 bp, 7 predicted proteins | sample TergutLab28metaG_FD_89700 | JGI IMG/M metagenome (GOLD analysis project Ga0123352, IMG submission 89700) | Labiotermes labralis P1 segment gut microbial communities from Petit-Saut dam, French Guiana - Lab288 P1 | ecosystem: Host-associated > Arthropoda: Insects > Digestive system > Gut ...
GACGCTTGTAAGTGCGGTAATGAACCTTCGGGTTCCGTGAAATGCGGGGAATTTCTTGACTAGCTGCAAACCAGTTAGCTTCTCAAGAAGGACTCTGCACCATGGAGTAAGTAAGTAAGTATGGTTACAACAAGGTTCTTCCAAATGTGAGCAGGTGCATTCTTCTGAGACACTACGAGTAGGGTCTTCTGTCGACTATCAACAAAATGTTGAAATACAATGGGGGGAGGGGGGGGAGCAGTCCTTTAAATAGAGATATTTTTGTGCATCCTCAGCTCTTAAGTAGTGCAATTTGCATGCACATCAATGGAAGTGCATCCTAAATTCAGCCTTGACCCCTGCTAACAATGACACCGCTAATGCGAAGGCCTGCAATTTTATGTACGTCTAAACGATTCTGAGCTACTAACAACCACTTCCCACTCTCACATCCCGTCACGTTATCCACACATCTCCTCGGCCTTCCAATCGGCCTGTTGCTTTGACCTGCAAAAATCACGAAGTTCCACTTCAGTCCAGATACAATCCTGAGTAGTTATCTGTGTTTGTATGTTTATAACTGGTTTATTTAACTACACAACTGGCAAGTACGACCAATAATAGGGTGAACTAGAAATAATACGGTAGTTTGGAGGAAAACCACAAATATTCTCCGTCAGGATAGCTGCTCTGCGGGCCCAGAGTAGAAGCCAAGATGTACTGTATGCAGCCAGGAACGCTATGCCCTCGCCCGTGACGTTTCATTTCAAACACGTATAATTTATCTTATTCTCTCACAGTAAAAGAACACGTTTCACATCCACACAAAACAAATGCGATGTTATAGTTTCACACACCATCAGCGTTTTGCAAAACAGTCACAATAACGAGGGTCTCTGAACTCATCACAAAATGTCCTGAATTCATTTCTGCCTAATTTCATCCCGAACATCACTGCCACGTCTCCTATGGCCGCAACCATGAGCTTTTTGAGATATGAAGGGAAAGAATGACTAGTAGTCCTTCTGGATAAATTATCAGTCCACCGCGACCAGAACTGAAACGTTAACTTAGATGAATACAGTAGTAACGAGGAAAGGGAATTGGAAAGCTGGGAACTTCTTCGTAGCCGTTCGTGTGAAAGCGTTATTGTGGAATTTACTCACGAGACAAAAGAAACTAAGGCGATTCACATGGTCCTAACGGAACTGAAATCAGATATTTGCTGAATGCAAGGCCCATGCTTGAAAAATGCCTTGTTCTTCTTGTAACTGGTAAATACAAAGCAGAGTATCTTGGAAGTAGACAAGATATCTACATTGTAATGCACAGCAAGTAGCGAGTACATCTCAGTCCGCGATTTGTAAAATGAAATTAGCCACTGTACTATTCTGATGTCTGATTTTCTTCGTATCAGTTCAGTGGGTGGGGCACACGGACGGAGATCAGACCGGTTACACAGCTAGGGCAGAAACGACAGTAATCGAAGTTAAAACGAACATAGGAAGTCTCGGAGAGTAGTCGCGTGCCCCCCCTCCCCTCACACACACACACACACACCTTATTTGTAACGTTACAGTGTTGAATGATCACTCATTGAAATCTATTATTATTATTATTATTATTATTATTATATTGTTTTCGCCGCCATGTGAAATTCTGTGGCGCCTTGTATGATTTTATTTAAGCTATGGTTTCTAGGAGGCAACCAAACGCACGAGAAACCCCCCAGTTCCCAGGTTAGTGTTACTAATGAAAACTGCAAGAAGCTGTATAGATTTAGGCGCAGGAAGAGGATGCCAATACAACATTTAATGAAAATCTAACTAGCGGAAGCCGAGATGTTACACGCGGAAGAATCGACAACGAAGAAGCAAGGAGAAGTTTCGTCGCATATTGTCGATGTGAACGCACTTCAATAAAGGATACTACAGACGCAATAGTGGCCTTGCATAGTCCAGGTTATGGACTGTGCTCCTGGAAAATGACCCGAGCAATCAAAACATCAAGTATATGTGATATTACGGATGCCAGGTGTTTTAATATTATTATATAGAAATAACAATAAAACGACACCACTTTAACGTAACCTGTGTGCTATTAGCAAGTGCACGTGTTGGCTGAATACCACAATCGACACTAAAACAAAGAGTTCAAACATGCGAGTTCAGTTGGTAGGCTCCCTACTGTGTAATTAAGTTTTTCCACACGAGGGGTTTATCGTCCTTATAAAATTTTCTATTAAACATGTAAAAATGTTGTAAACAACCTGGCATCAACTTATTTACATCGGCACTTCTTAACTCTTCCCGGTCTAGGCTGCCGATTATTTCCTTTCTAGTGACGCTCTGAGGCTATGGATAGGTCTGAATGCAGGCTTACATTTTATTACAAAAACTCCGCATTGCAATGCTGAAATATTACACTGTCTACATTTAATTCAAACAATCGTCTATTTCTTCCTACAGTAAATGACTTGGAGTTCACGTTGCTAGAATCATTGCCTTTCAAATCACAAAGCTTTAAATTACACTTACTTCGCAGCAGCACAAACTTGAAATAAAATTAAATAATATTACGCGTTGTTCTGTTGTATAGAAACTGTGATCGTCTTCCTGCAAAGATCATGGGACTTCATGACAAAAGGGATTCCTCTGGAAAAACAGTTAGCGAAATATTAATAAAATAGTGTTTGTCTTTTTCTCTACACTGACAAGGCAATACGGCTAAAATAAATATAATGTATTCAACACAGAACAGCATGGAAAAATACCCAGTGTCAGAACAGATAAAACCCAAGAAAAATGCCGATAAGAATGGAAGATCATCAGGGCTCAGATGTCGGTCTGTCTTCTTAATACTCCTTTCCATTACCAACACGATCTTTATTAGACATAATTTACTGTGTATGGATACAAGCGACTTATAAATGTGATGTGAAGTCACCAGGCCAACCTAGCTGTGTTGGCTTACATGACACGTCAAACACAGTTTTAACATGGTCCGGGCAAGAGACAGTAAACATCCATTCAAAATGGCTAACCTTGTGGCAGCAATCTCGGAACGTCCACTTTTTAAAAGATGTCTAGGAATATTCCACTGGCATCTGGAATATTTTCTGCTGCAGTTCTGCCGGAAAGGGAAAGCATGTCTGCAAATATTCCATTCACAATGTCTGGACACGTACCTGCTGTCATAACGTAATTACAGAACAGAAGAGTCTTGATAAATCCTACCATGACGACAGGCATAAAGTATGATAAGTCTCCCTTTACTGTACAAACCAATTACACCACGTATGTGAAACATGCCTCTAACTTTGATCCTTCCGGCACAATGTAATGAGTTCGCACTGCGTGGTAAATTCCAAGGAGGCTACGGTTAATGACAACCACATTTCTTGCACGCAGATTCTTGCACAGCTTTTGAGACAAAACTGAGACTGGAATAAATTAAAGCTATCAAATAGGTCGGAGGCAAGCCTCACGTGAAAATACAAATTCACTCAATTGATCCACGCCGAATAGTGTAGGTTTTTGTTAATTAAAAGGGCATAGATTGCAATAATTAGCATTTATTAAGTATTAAATTCTCAAAATCCATGAACATTATTACTGTATTTACCTCTGAAATGAGTACAAATTCACCGCATCGAATGTTTGCATATAATTAACAAAATAGAACACGTTCAACTACGACTATTTTTACAGGATATCGCTAACTTTAGCTGCCTTACTTAGGTGTGCTTCGTACGTAATTGAAGGAAAGTTGTATGATATCTTTTCAGTTGTTCGTACCAGTACTAATAAGAAAAATTAATTCTAATCATAATAAATGTTTTCTTGATGTTCACATTACTTAAAATAACTCAACTGTGGTAAGTTTCGGCTAATTCTGAGTTTCTCGAACTTTACATTAGATGTTCGCAAAACACGTTAAATTCGGGGAATGCCTGCTACGAATCGGTCCAGTGTTCTGTCTTCCCGTTCGCCATCAGGAAGAATAACGATTAAAACAGTCAGGCTATAATCACATTATTAATATATATTTCCGTCAACACAGCTATATAATAAATACATAAGTTAAAGCGACATGTTTCGACTTAAAAAGTCATCTTCAGGCTAAACTAAGCCTGAAGATGACTTTTTAAGTCTAAACATGTCGCTTTAACTTATGTTTTTGTTATATAGTTGTGTTGATGGAAATATATGTTAATAAAGTGAATATATAAATACACAACGGGATGACTTCATTCAAATAGTCAGGCTATAATTTTGCCTGTTCTATATGAGTGTGAAAGTGACCCCACACATTAAGGGAAGAACAAAGACTGAGTGTTCACTGTGAGAATAAGACCAACAAGTGCATATAAACATATGTGAATTTATTACATTTTAATAGTTGTAAACCTCCTACATGTTTGGGCCACGTTTTGTGGCTATCTTCCAGGAGGTGATTTTACGAAGGGCACATTAAAAGGACAAACCTTGTCCTTGTAATATTTTATAAACCCCCCCCCCCAAAAAGATTAGTATATTTGGATCTAAGAGGGTGGAAGCAACAGGAAGCTGGCCGAGAGCGTTACACGGCGAGAAGGTTCAACATTTGTACCCCTCACCAAATATTATTAGTGTGATCAAATCAAGGAGGATACAGGTAGATAAGATGGGTAAGCCATCTGGCACGTACGGGAAATACGATAAGCACACACATGGCTTTGGTGGGAGAAACGTGAAGGAAAGACATTTCTAGGAATGCCTAGGCGTAGACGGGGGGATAATATTAAAATGTATCTTGAAGAAATTGGAAGGATGGTCATAGACTGGATTCACCTGGATCGCGAAAGGGACAAATGAAGGACTCTGCTCCAAAGAGTTGGTTATTCTCACGACTTTTTAGTGCAAAACTCCGCGCCAATGCTTGCGTCTCCTCCAGTTGAGGGTGAACGATTGTCATCCTATAACCAAAATACGAAAGTAGATTAAAATGTTTAAAAGAAATGGTCTCACACTTCAACTAGAAAACCGACATCTCGGACTGGATGAAAATTAGCGTCGTTCCTAATTATGTGTACAGTTGTAGACTCTTTCACTGTTTAAGCATTACATCCCATTAGATACGCACCTTCTACACATTTATACGCATGAAATTTCCAATATGTCACATTTGTGTTCACCGTAGCCTTAATTTTGATACTGGCTAGAGCGATTGATATGATTAAAATACGATGGATCAGTAACCTTCGACAGACGACCAAAAATTGTGATATGGTATCTAGACAGTAAACTAGGCGAACTGTAGAACCACGTGTAAACCTCACTTTAGTGCGGGCAGCAGACCTCGGAACGCAGTTATCAAACAGTGTGAAAGTGAAGAAACCAGAGCAAACTAATCAATAGATCAGTTACGTGATGTTTCAAAGGAACACCAGGTACGTGGTTCGAGCCGACCTTAAAATCTGACCGTTCCAGTTACTCACTTTCACTGTCCTGAAGGATAAACGTTATGCAGCAGCCTTGTCAGTATACAATAAAACAAAACAGGTTATACACAATACATGAGCAATAATATAAGTATCCACAAAATTTAAACATTCCATATTTCACGTACTTTCATGGATATAGACTACCAATAGGTGTGGTTCCTCTGTGCAGAAATGTAGATCCCTATACAAAATATTTGTCTGTCAACGTAACGGGGACAGACCACGCGGACGACCTAAGAGTAAATGCAAGGATAATATTAAAATGGAACCTAGTTTTCGGTTCAGTTGCTAGCTTTGTGGACGCGGGAATGCATCTTTGTGTTCCATAAAGGGAGATGAATTTCTTGACTAGCTAAAAGATTGTCAGATTGTCAAGACCGAATCTGCTCTACATAGTTAGTTGGCTTGTTAGTCGACCTGTACTAATAGTGACGCCTGAATCAAATTTTCGACAGCACTATTTGGTTAATCATTTTCGTGTTTCACTCGGTTACTCCAGATTATTCATTTAAAACAATGGTTTGAATTTCTCATATGCTGAAATAACTGTCCTGAGTCCCAGAAAAATCCTTATGGGTTACAGGAGATCAGAGATTCTCTTGTACAGCAAAAGAATACGCGCATGCATGCACACACACATACATACACGACCACGTAAAAATGATTCCTACAGAAGCTACTATAATTAAATAATACGGAATTCTTTGAAACCTGATTTCCTGCTGTAGAGATTTCTGGTTCTGTTTATCTGTTAGTATCTGCATTGTTTCATTTTACTCTTGCAAAGAAATGTCTACTAAGTACATATTCTACATACATTAGAATATAGAAATACAGCGCCAGAATTTCGTATCGCAGTGTAGTGTATCAGCATGCTTATAATAATATTCTTACCAAATTTCATGTGACTAGCTCCAATGGTTCATTAACTAGCGTCAACAATCCGGAAGTTAAAGAAATATTTCGCACAGTTGTTATGCTATTGTTATAAATTCCACAAAAATATTACAATATTATACATCATCATATCAGGACCCTAAGGTAAGGGGCGCTACTGTCGCTCCCGCCTCAGAAGTTTGTGCTCACACTAAGTTATTATTACCCAACGTAGGAGATTAAAAGTAGGGCGATTAGATGTCCTTTGATGGCATAATATTCACACCCGGTTTCGTGAAAATCGATCAAGTGGTTCAAACGCTGAAACAGAGACACGATAATACACACATACACATACGGCATGGTAATCTCACAAGGCAAATCCTTCCATGTTTAGAAAGGACGAAGGCTAAGCAAAAAGAAATTTGCCCAAGATAGGTTACGTGTTACTTGTACTCATGACAAAACTGGCACTATCAATGGGTCTTCACGTACATTTGAATATATGCCATTTTACACAATTTCAACACTTTGTGTTGACTGGCGCTCGTTTTTCTCTCCTTCGAAGTGGTCTTGCATCATCTGCTTAAGACACAGGTCGGTAAGGTAAAATTAAAAAAGCCAAGTTACTTTCTGCTACGCCAAGCAGGCTACAAAACGCGCGGAAGCTCCAGAAGTTAAGACAGGCACAGGTTAAAACTACTTCCAAGTGATCGGCGGTGTATAACCTAAATACTTTACTTCACAAAGCTTCATGCTAAGATTCAGATAGAAGGAGGCACGAGAAGACATATAAAAGGTACCCAGATGGCCACTGTGTCGTAGGCTTCTCTTCCTTGAAAGTAAAGAAAGGCATGAATGACACCCACAAAACGGGAAGTGCCGATACAAACTTTCTGCGAAGGGCGTCACAAGATTATTATTGTATCTGTAGAAACTATAATTAGATTTAGCCATGACATAAACGCATAATACTCGTTCAAAGCAAGTGCTGAGGCCATGTCCGTCACTTTATGCAAGGTAAGGCCATTCATTTTATCGCTTGTATTGCAGCATTTAAGTCAGCAGTATAACATACATTTGCTACCATGCAAATGATACGTACAACTATATTAAACGTCCTACACGAGATCGTGTTCTCCACAACACATGGCGATTTCGAATTAGAAAACGTGACTGTTTTCTTATAACTGAATTGAGTCATTATACCACCAGGATGTCTTAGTACAGTGGCACAAACATGTTGGCCATTTAAATATATACTGAAGTAGAAGGCTAGGAGTGAGTCACTTGCACACGAGACTATAATATCTTGTCTTCAACCTCCAAGATGCACATTACCTAGACAGAAAAATGGATCTGAAATACAGGACTGCCTCTACTAGCTCGTTGTGACAAACTTCACAAGAAATATTTTAAATAAAATGTGATTTTTATAATAATAATAATATCCATGTACACTAATCGCCTTCTCATTCCCTGAGATTGCAACACCCCCCTCCCCCCGCTATTCGTCAAATTAGATGTCAGCACTGCTGCTATTGATGCCTATTTCATTGTCTGTTATCATTTGGAACTTCAGCCTTCTCTTCTGTTATGTAATCCCGTTCACAGTCCTGTCTTTGAAGATTGTCTACATGTTCACAAATACGAATCCCTTGTTTTCTTCAGTTTCTTTGAGTCCCTATTCGGAAGAAAAAAAAACTTCAGCTACCTCTTCCACCTTCTTTGTGTATTTCGATTATTTTATTGCTGTTATTCTAATATTTAGGCTTTCGCGGCTGGTGGTCAGTGCTTTTAGATCAGCTTACGGTATTAGGCTACGAAGAGAAAGGAAGGTATTCCGACGTTTCGGTAAACGCAGCTAGCATCTTTAGAGAAAATAAATTTGGTGGTTATCAATGGGCCTTTATATAGATCTTGCAGTGGGCGGTGTTTCGGAGGTTAACCAATCGGACCTTCGCCGCTCGCTGCCAGATCTAAGGAATGAAACCCCAACAACAAGATATTCATTCACCCTGAAAATGGCAACTGCAACGCTTGCCAGAACGTCAGGAATTGTTCATTAGTCTACGTGGCCCAACTCCCAAAGCCGATCCAATGCAATTTTGCTCTGATGTTCGGGCACTTGTACTCTTGCTCCAGTGCTTTTTCTCCTTCACAAACTTCACGAAAATTTACCACAATTTTCCGCGATTACCCTGATTTCGTCGAAGAACCTGACTTCAAATATATCGGTGGAATAACTAACGTGGCATAATTTTGTCCTCTAACCTAACACTAGTTTACTTCTTAATTGCTGCTGCCGACGGTATAGTTGAGGACAGGTTCTGCACAGTGGGCCTTATTGGAGGACAGACGAAACAAAGGAAAACACCCTACCCATGCCAAGTCACGTACGAGTAGGCCCGACCGCCAGTTCCGCGAGATTCTTCACCGACCAAGAAGTTTTGCGACCGCTGTAGTAAAAAGATTACTTTAAACAAGCGCAAGAGTACACAAAGGAAAGTTACATTTTTCAGGGAGGAACATAAATTTTCTTTTGTAATACTTCACAATTGTCTCCGGGAAACATGGAAGTTATTATTCCAAATGATCACAATAAATAAAAACGTTAACCGTTGTAGAGTTAATCTATTTCTATTGGCTCATTTTGAAAGTTACTGTCCTCAGCAGTAGCTATAAGTAATAAAACAAGTGTGGAAAAATTGTAATCACAGACTAATTTATTGAGGTAACATTGCTCTCTTTACATTTTAAATGATTCCAATCTTTAAACTAAATGCTGGATAGCACTATAGTCTACAGCACCATGTTTGCGCTGGAAAACAACTCCCCAGTCTCAAACACACAAACACTTCAAGTCAAAAGAACAAGGCGAACAATGTTCAAGATATATATATATATATATATATATATATAAATTAACGTGACAACTCTTTCTTCAGATCAACGATATAAAAAAATCCATAGATTGTAGTAACACCGTGTAAGGGAAAAATTTTAGTTAATCTGCTAAACTTTCTCTGCTAAAAATGTCAGTTTCACGGAAGATAAATATTTAAGCGTCATGTTGGACTGTCAACTATACTGAACCGTTTGCAACTTCTATTAACCTTATTCGTTGCGCTTTCCGGTACGCAAGCCTGACGATGACAAGATCGTACCGAAACGTGTACCAGAACACGAATTAGGTACGTCGTAATTGGCTGTAATATTTGTACATAGGGAAATTAAGTAATTTTAGAGGTCTAGGAAGATGGCGACTATACAGATATTAGAGAATATACAATAGATAATGTTAACTACTTCAGATGCCGCAAGCTGTTCATTACAAACAGAACAGAAAAATGATCATACTGAAAAATCTTCGTATTTGGTAAATCTGTATTTTATTTAATGATGCACTGTCACTACTGGAGTAAACAGGCCCTATAATGGCTCAGAGTTTCGTGATCACGATTTAATACTGACGTGGGATTATTTTCTCCGCCTGACTAAAAATTCGTATGTATGAAGTTTTGGTGGCTGTTATTTGCTTCGCTTCAGGCAGAAAAAAAGGGCAGGTACCTATTCTATAGGCTTCGTTGATGCTAATCCTTAATACTGGGACGAAGAATTCGAATCTGTGGCTCTCTTGGGGTGTTTACGCCTTTAATCGTGTTGAAAAACTAGAATATAAGCTCAAAAATCCTCTGCTAGAATACTCCCATTCTTAACAAATAGACATAGATGCTACGAAATTTCGAATTTCGGTGTGTGGCCGCATAGTTTATTGCAGTTGTTCCGACGCTTGGGCGTACACTGCATTGACTGTCTGAAGACAGAACGACACATCGGGATTTAAAAGAAATAATTTCCGAATAATACCGTATATTTACACTCTATTTAATACCAAAACATGGTTATGGGTCGAAAGGGTAGCTTCTCAAGGACTTTACTCCGTGGAGGTAAGTCGGTCCGTTTCAAACACGTAATCTGGAAACATTTCCGAAGAAATCATCAGCCTAATTTAACTTAAGCCTATTACATAGTTTCCATATGATCCAAAATCTCCGATAAACTAAATAAAATCAGTTACACCAAATACAATATTGCAATGAATCCCTGTCAGTAGTACATAAGACATTACTTAAAGAAGAGCATCATTAGAAAGATCGACACCTTACGGAAAACGGTGAAACTGCCGTCGCTTTGACACTCATCAAAATAACTACCTTGTTTGTTCGTTCATTAAACATACAAAAGTACCTGGTAACATTGCGCAAAAACATCAACATAAGAGGTGTCAAACACCCAACGCAGTACTAAATCTGGATGCTATAAAAGCTGTTTCTGATACCATTCGTCCCGTATGTAGCAAATACGAAACTCTTGGTGCGGAAGAAACCTATTTTTTTGTGTCTACACAGCTTAAAAATCGCGTACACGTTAAACCAAGAGTCAAAAATATCATTTTGGCAATCGACTGTGAAGTAAAATCATATGGATTTTACAAGTCAGAATAGCTCTTGCAGGCTTGTTTCACTTGCCCGGAGGATATACTAGAACAACGTTTAGTACGAATAGTCGATGTTGGGGTTCAAGTTTAGGTGATTTTACCATTGTGAAGGTTCCAGCGTTCACACTTCAGACTTCATTCCGTCATGTGTAACTACAAATACAATTAATGTACCATGTGAGCTGGTGGACTATTCCTACTTCCGAAATTAAAAGCGGAAAATAACGTGTACTGACACAGGGCAGAATATACCATCACCATTGCCACACCACGAACGGTCAGCCAGCGGACTTGAAATGGGCTACAGCCTAGCTGGGGATGTTTTTATGACGCCTGAATGGAAACTACAGGCGATGGATGCAACACGATTTCACACACAAATGTTGGTAGGTCGTAAATAAATGACATGTTACCATCCAGTATAATTACTTGTAATTTTAACTTGAACCACACATTCCAACAATTTGTTGCCCTTATCGTATACACTATGGGTCTCCAAACTTTTTTTTTATGGCAAAGGGCCACACTCGTATTGTGTGCTGGTTTGCGGTCCACACGTCAAAAATTAACAAGTGGTATACCTAACTCCTTCAATTAATGTATAATTTTTAGAGTATATATACAATTGACAAATGTGGTCGCGGGCCGCATAATACAACCTGGCGCGCCGCGGGTTAGAGACCCATGGTATATACTGTAGTACACTGACTTCTACTATGCGAACTTTCTCACTTAGGAAATAGTGATAACAATTATGGTAAAGTTTAACTTTAACGTTCGAGAACTCGGTTTTCTTTTCACTTCTCGGAAGGCGAAATGTAGAAATATCTTTCTAAAAAATCTAAACTCGTCGTTGGAAGGAAGTATAAGAAATAAAGAAAAATGTAAAAAACAAAACTGCAACCGGTTGGAATTTAAGTCTGGGAGTTTCTTACTGAACAGAAACCGACCTCTTGACATACTAGCCAGATCATATCACAGAAATAATTAAAAACGGAAAACTAGAAAGTCCCCTTTTGGATTTACAAAAAAAAAAAAGTCACAGACACTTTTTAGTTTATCGCTAACATGTACATTGAAGTGCCTCCTTGGGAGGCACGTAGAGTTGGTGACGTAATCTGACGACTATCGCGCTCATTGGTTGAGATCTCCGTGCTAGTTAGTAGTCATGTGGAGTGTTTTAAAAGTCCAGTCACCAATCCGGATCAGGGAATCAGAGAAGGCACATGGCATACAACTAGCACGCTGCTAGCAGTGTTCGAAGCTACACGTGATATTCTCGGTTTGTTTCACGTAGCCAAGTGACTATAACATATCAGTAGAGTGAACACGTTTTGGTGGGAATAGACTGAACTTTCGTCTGAAGTAAAACGTTGGTGGTAGTGTTTTCGCAATAAATGAGATACAAATAGGTCTGCCAGTGTATTCGTACTTCTGGGCAGAGACGGACCAAAACTCTCTCGGCGTCTAGTAGCTGTGAATTTTCCCGTCCGACGTACACGACTCATTTCTTCACCAACACAAACTGCGTATCAACATGACGGTAAGTTACAAACCCTTTTGCTTATTCGCCTTTATTATATAACAGGCATATGCCAATAAATATAATACGTGACCGAGAAAAGAGTTTAAATGGAACAAGTTCAGAAATAAACGCGGTAACGCATCAATGCTAGCGGGTTCCCTCGCATTTGTTTTATCGCCTTGAAATAAGTTAAACTTAAGGAAAAAGTTTGTTGAGCATAAAGTGTATACCGTTTTTCTCTAAAACTTTTCTACGAAATATGTTTAGCTCCGATAAACATGTTGGTGAGTTACGCTCGAGATGAGTGTGGAAATGCGTGGAAGTCGGCAAGTAAGTGTCCACTATTGTTGTCCGATTTTAACCAAAGCAAAAATGTGTCGACAAATTTTAATAAAACTCCCAATATAAGGTTCATTTACAACCATTCATGTCTGTTAACTGCGTTACTTAACAACAATGTCAGTTGCTAAGATTATCTGGCGTCGGTGATAGGTGAATTAGTATGGTGCACTGGTGGAACGACACTGACAGCGGAAGGCTAAGTACTCGGAGAATAACCTGTCCCGTGCCATTTTGACCAACACAAATTTCACGCGGACTAGCCTGGCACTGAACTCGGGCCTCCGCGGTGAGAGGCCGGCGTCTAATCGCTGAATATCCATTCAGTGGTTCTCGAGTTGTTAGCGAATATAAAGGTACCGCGAAGCGAACAGACACATTTTTGGATCCTATCGTTACGAAGGGGCCAAAGGCTGATGTAATGGTGACTGAACTGTTTCATCATATGGAAGTGCCCTAACTTCGGACTGGAAAACAAATGTTACAAAAGAAACGTGCATTCGACGTAACAGAGCGCACCATGGCAAACCGAGATCAAGCATCAATTGTTATCATCCTCAACACTTACGTATGTATTTATTTACCAATAATTTACCGTCAGTAAACATGCATCTTGTCGGTCCCACTGGCCGCGTGGTTTAAGGCGTAGGTCTGCGGCAGCTCGCCTGCTGAGATTGTGGGTTCGAATCCCACCGGGGGCGTGGATGTCTGTTGTGAGTGTTGTGTGTTGTCAGGTAGAGGTCTCTGCGACGAGCTAATCACTCATCCAGAGGAGTCCTACTGACCGTGGTGCGCCGTTGTATGTGATCTAGAAACCGTGAATGAGGAGGCCCTTGCCCACTGGGGCGTATTAAAAAATGCGTCTTATGAAAGGGCTACAAGCAGCGTTGTTTGACAATAACGAAATGTAATGCAGTATTGTCAGAAAACAAAAGGCATTTTAAGTTTCCCACACAGTGGTGTTCTATAAGCTGAACATGTTTCACACCCTGTCGAAAGGGAAAGCTGGTATTTTTAAAGTTTCGGTAGGTTCAAACTGAAGGAGGAAATTTGTCAACAAGCATTTTGACAGCGCACAAACGAATCGATGAGTGCTCAAAGCTATAGAAAAATGTCTGAGAAGAATGAGACAGACGGTCCTCATAGTGACCAGAAGCAATCAGAAGCTCATAGGAAATGCTTAGTAGCACATCCGGAACTTGTAGACTATCTAATCTACTTTAACAAGTTTGCCCACGAAAGAGAATTGTATAAATATACATTTTATGTATCCTGATTCTTATTTTTTAAAGTCATACATGATTACGTATATGTTATTTAAATCACTACGATTTAATAAAAAAAATTCGATGTTTGTGACCTTCGGAAGATACAAATATAGTTTATTTTCAGAACGTATACACGAACTAAACCTTTCGGAAGATATATAGTTTATTTTTAGACCGGATGCACGAACTAAACCTTTTTAATTAAACTGTCTTGACCATTATGTGCTTTTAAAATTGCTCATTGTACCTCTAAACTTCCTTCCTCTAACAATAATCGATTAAAGACACATATGGACGGGGTTAACAACCTTTTCCGAATCTCCATGTTGTGACAGAAGTAGTATTTATAGAAGATACAAAGGGAAACATATATATGATTTAGTTACATGGATACCGCTTTTCTTAAGATAACAAGACGTGTTTTCAAATAAGAACTGTTTTAGACTTACAAATAAACCACTGCAATAACTGACGTAAATCGGAGAAATAACACATGAGAAGAACTGGTAGAATCCAGCAGAAGACAACTGAATACATAATCTGCCCCTTAACGTATGCAACACATTTCACTCTGGCGCGTTATGTGTTGCAGCTCGGAAAACAACTGAGGCAATTTTAATATAAAAGGCTGCGTATTCCCTTAAAACAGAGATACTTGCGGTGGCGCACCTGACGCGAACACATGTTCTGCGCACTTGTTATAACAGGCTGAAATTCTTAAAAATGGCTCGTTACTCTTATGTGTTCCTTTTACTCGACTATTTATACCGTATTAAGTATAAACCCGACTGCGCTGTAATCCTCTGGTAATGAAATAAGTGACAGTACTTCACATTAACGCGAAAATTTGCAGACATTTTATACACACCGCGTGAATTATGCGAGTAAAATATTTCATGCAATATCATCAGAACCCTGCTTACGTTTTAAAGCAATCGCAAGGTTCTGATGATATTTTCACATACAAATTTTGTATTGTGAAATAAAAAAGTTGCATGAGCACAGATCAGAAATCAGAAAACGTTTTTGGTACCTCTCAGACGTTACCAATACCAAAAATCTACCTAAATAACTCGGAAAGAATAAAAGCGTGTCAAGTATGGAACAGCAGTAAATACCTTAAAAAAATGAAGTGGGCAATAAATGTTTATGAGGATAAACTTGAGCCACTAGATAAAACCGAAGATGCTTTTCTTTTCGGATTCGACCTACGGGTGCAGAAGATCTGATTTGAATTTAAGAATCATCATCTCGTTGTCTTGATAAAAATCAGTTTTCAAGTCATCCTACTTGAAAACTAATTTTGGTACAAGATCTGACAAATCTACGTGGCCTGAAGTCATTCAAAAGATATTTTACACATATAAACTCGACACATTCCTATGCTTTCTAACGCTGAAATGAAAGTGAAATGCAGCTCAGCTATCTTTATTGACAGTTTATTACCACATACAAATGTCCCACCCATTTGTTGCAACAGATTATCTTCCGCTTTCTCTATGCTTCAGGATGAAAGAAACCGTGTGTGACAGTTTTAATTATAGCCCGAAATTGAAGTAAGTATTCTTACAGGTGACGGAGAGTCATTCGCCTCTTGCATTGGACATCAGATACAGTCGGCAGCGAAAGTGAATAATCGTATATGCATGAATGGATAAGAAACCTCTCTCCTAACAAATGGATGTCATACATGGCAACTTGCAAAGTAATCGTGGTCGGGTTCCTTACACAATTAATAGGAAGACAGGAGACGTCTTACTCTGTCCCCGCATTTATCTACATTACGGCAGCTTTCACATAAGTATTTATAGAAACTGATGCACCTTACTTCTCCAACCCCACATCGCCATAATTAGGCGCGTTCGAAAAATTGCGAAAAGCATGGAACAACTCTGCTCTCAATTGACGGAATTTCATGTAATTTTACAATGAAGTGTTTTTCGAAAATCAAGTTTCAATAAAATCTGACAAGAAAAACGAGTACTTTAGATGAAGTCGTTGGTACATTTGTGACAATATCTCGCTGAATCCTTAATGAGAAATATTTCAGACAAAAGTTACAGAGAAAATCAAAACACGCATTTTTATGTTCAATAATTTTTTTCTCGAAAATCGTGCCATTTATGAGATAATGTGGAAAAATATGGAAGAGCCAGTCGTGACAATATAATGCTACGTAGAAAATACGCGATTTGCATGCCAGATAAGTAAGACAAGAATAGACACACACATCCATAGTAATTCATAATTACTGTTCCAAAATTAATTCCTTCTGATCTCGTAAAATGCTTTACAGCAACTCTCATAAAAACTGAGAAAATGCGCAAGGACTTATCAGCCATTACAATCTGTTTAGCCAAATTATACGTCTAAAGAAAGCCAAGAGCAAACGAAAATTCTTTTGCTTAAATGCAACATCGGGCACTTTACATGACGTCCCACGTACATTTTATTGTGGCTGGCGACGTAAATTTTCCACTGAATCATTGCTGTGCAACACTCAACATTTTTGTATGGTTGACAGTGACATGTAGCTCAACAACACACAAAGAATTCGTTGTTCTATTGCCACTGCAACAATGGTTACCCGAAAGCGCCACAATGTACGATACACGTACATTGCCAATCTTGTCTACGCCGAGTTTACCATGTTATTGCTCCTTTTCGTTTCGCTACTCTGAGAGTCATTTACATCCGCTGTAGGCGCTTTCTACTGACAGCCAAAAAATAAGTGGGGGAAGAACCGAAATTCACCACGAGTGATTCGATGTTCTGAGGACAAAGAAGTTGACTAATTTCTTCTGGGTAGAATAGAAGTACAAAACCTATTTAATGATAGAAAACAGTTTCACTTACAAACCCATAGTCGTAACAGATTCAACTCGAACGATAAGAATAAAACAATGAAGGAGAAATTCATATTATTCGCATCTGCAAAACCGATCAAATCACTCATGCACCCATCATGGCGAATCCTTCAGTGTAATTATGGGTTAATTACTGACAGTGGCTGACCGAAGATGGATAGGTCCGCTTTAATTATACGAAGCAGAAGCAACAAGGAGATGTTCATGAAGGCCTTCGGTAAGGTCAGTTTTATTGAAGTCATCCGTCAAATACTGACACCTAACGATAGTAGTGTACGCCTGTTTCTTGTGGAACGTTTAAGGTTAGCTTAAGAATAATCCGAATTTTTTTCTTCTTCTTCTTCTTTCATGGCGCGGCAGCCCCTAGTTGACCAGGACCTCCTCATTATCGATGCTTCATGACCACACTCAGACACACCACACACGATAGGACCCCTCTGGACGAGTGACCAGCCCGTCGCAAAGACCACTACCTGACAACACCCACCATTTACAAGATAGGCATCCATGCCCCCGGCAGGATTTTAAAACACAACACCAGCAAGCGAGCGGCCACAGACCTACACCTTAGACCGCGCGGCCACTGGTATCGGCATAAACAGAACTACTAACAACAAATACAAGTCCATCTCTAAACTTATTAAAAGTCTACCATAAATTCTAAATATTCGAATTAGGCCTCCCGCATATGAGTTTTCGTAGTATAAAAGTCAAGGCGATTTAACTTGTTTATTGGGAAATATCAGCGTGGATTTCGATATAACAGCACAACTGCTGATCAGGTATTCTGAGATTGCTTTCTGTGGGATGTTATGTCGTGTGGTTGGGTAGACAGGTAAAGGCGTTTAGAAAAACTTATTTTTTTATTTGCATCAAAGTCAGAAATTTGAGTCCCCTAAATTACAGAAAAATTTCATGAAAAGCACAGAAACCTTTGAGAGATGAACTTTTTCCAAGTCGTCTTGAATACGTCACATACGTATGGACTAGCAAGAACGACAGCCATGAAGAAAAGTGTCTTCAGTGCTACAGTTCAGAATCAGCAACAAAATGGAAAGAGTGGGCGAATAGAAATGGTGGCGGTCCTCCCTGGCTTTATGTTTCAGAGAGTGCAAGTACATCAATCATCTCGTACAAAGAGTACGAAGACTCACAGCTGGCCAGACAGCCTGGCGACACGACCGGCTCTCTCTCCCTTTCTCCAGCTTGTAGGCATACAAATGCTTTGAAACTCCCAAGGACAAGATCCATTTTATTTTATTTTTGTGCTGTCTGCCAGCTAATTTTATAAAACGCGATTAATAACTTTATTAACTCGGGGCGGGAATCAAACCTGTAACGCCAACAGCCAAACCACTTGTTGCTTCGATCTGTCTAATGATGTCAACTAGGAGGACAAACGTATACCTTTAAGCACGCATGTGGTTTCTTACAATTACAGTTCAAATTTGTCGAATAACAGTAGCCACTTCGAACTTACGGACCGTATGTGAAGATGAATTTAATTTCATTATTTGAGGTCTTTCAAAAATGTCTTAATTAGCGTATTAATAAAAGACACAACGATTTCTACTTTTACGTACATAAGGATGCAAGAGGTGCATTCTCAGTGAGGCCTACACCATGGGTCGCTTTGACTTGTCCGTATTTTTAATATTGGTCGTAAACTGTATGCCTACAATTCTGGCATCCAACACTGCTAATACGATAGGTGGGCGGCTTACCACTCAGGCGCATATACATATTACATTTGGCCAAAGTTTATATCGGTTGCTTTGTAGTTTTCAGCTACGACTGTCTGATATTATAAAAGAAAGTTACAAACACTTGTAACACGCTCACAGAAACTACTCAGAGAAGTGCCAACATTATACGCGATACTAGAGACAATAATTGAACATTGGCCATAGAAGTACTGTCTGGATAAAGAGGATCATAATGATTAGGAACTTTACTGACTTCCACCGCATTTACTTTTTGTAAGTCTGTTTGGAGCTGCCACCTTCATGATTAATATTTGCTACAAATGTTCCATTGGAATGTCCATGCCTTCTTTTTGTATAAATTCACCGCCAGCTATTCCAGTGCTTCGAGTACCCCTTCGGACTTGTACTCCTTCCTTCTACCCGAAGACTGAGACCGAGATACCTGATCCAGATCATGTCCAACGACCAGAAGTTAACCCAGTCGTACCTGACGTTCGGAAGTCAGTGGAATAAACCCAACGAATTCCCCTTGTTTTAAACGTCAATACTCGCTTTATGAACACCAGTCCTCACCGACACCTGTGTTAAACGATTGAGTACTAGTTCTTATAGCGACATTTATTGCTTAATGCCACTTACTGAGGTTGGGTACGAAAGGATTTCTATTGAGCATAAAAACGAAATGGACAATTACTGTAGTTTCACAAATACGACAGTTGTGCTGGCATGAGGTTCACTGCACATGTACAGTGAACCAGCACGGGGAAGTGTCACTCAGTGTGCAAGTCTTTCATTGCCGATCACCCTATAATCATAATTCGCGGAAACCCATAAATAAACAAGCTACATAATTCTGATGTGCGTCATCCCCGTTGTGTTAGTACAATAGTAAGGAGCTTGGTGTATTAATACTTACAGTCGGACACAAATATATTTTCTCCTAGTATTACAGGATTATAACGACATGTTTCGGCCCTATATGTGGGCCATCTTCAGGTTGTGAGTGGACTATCGGATCAATTATACAGGAATGCGTGAAGCGTTCTAGGGGAGTTCTGGGGGGAGGGGGGCGGGTCGAGATCTCATTATAACAGTGGGTACCATGGTCCCGGGTTTTATCAGGCAGGTTACCATTAGTATCTTTGTAGTGCCCTTATTTTCAAAGTGGGTACTACTCTTATGCTAGGGGATATAATATAAGTACAACTCTTATGCTAGAATTATAGTACAAGTATAAACATGATTACAAATGTAGGGTATGCCTAGGAGTTAGCGTGCTAAGGTGCTAAAGCGCAACAGTCCTGTCGTAACCTTAGTATCGTTCCGTATCAGTTCTTTATGTGATGTGTGGTGTTCGCATCAACATGTTTGAATAGTTATTTAAGGAGATGTGTGTTTGCACTGAGTTGGGGTGGGATTCTTTTCTGGCGGTTGCTTCTGCTCGCGTAGTGAGGACGGTCTTTGTGGAGTGGTTGTAGTCGATCTCGCTGGTGATCTGTGAACTGCTACTTGCTATCTGCTACCCGCGGATCGCGGTGTTGTAGGTCTGCTGTCTGTGAATACAGGAAGGGGTGAAACAAGTGCGCTTAGGTTGCCCTATCGTAAGGTTGCTTTCTGAAATGGTAGCAAGATATTACTCGCTCAGTATTACGATTCCAAGGTCTTCTTATCCCTGCCATGAGTCGTGCGGGCTTTCTTCTGTGTATCACTGTTATATCACCTGATTGGTAGCACAGATATGCGAAGGCACTGTATCTTGGTTCACTTATCACTATAGAAGGCTTCATAAATTTACACTTTTTTTTTTGTTTGCACATTTTCGCGTTTGTAGAATCACGTTACAATACTGTTAATACCTCATGTCTCATATGAGGGGGATTAAGACTGAGTGTCGACAGTATCGTTAGAATATATATGGCCTGTGTGGTTGCTGTCGTGAGGCCTGGATTTCGTGCGGTGGTGGGTTCCCATGTTGGAGAGTATGGGGGTGTCTGCTGTTAGGGGTTGGGGGGGTTATGGCGGTTGGACTTGGCAAGGGTGTCAAAAATCGCTAACCATACGATACGATAACCAAACCATACGCCCGAACGCGATTTTTGACACCCTTGCCAAGTCCAACCGCCATAACCCCCCCAACCCCTAACAGC
>Ga0123352_10004430_pt1 | contig 20688 bp, 11 predicted proteins | sample TergutLab28metaG_FD_89700 | JGI IMG/M metagenome (GOLD analysis project Ga0123352, IMG submission 89700) | Labiotermes labralis P1 segment gut microbial communities from Petit-Saut dam, French Guiana - Lab288 P1 | ecosystem: Host-associated > Arthropoda: Insects > Digestive system > Gut ...
ACATGTGCTCGAAACATGTAGAGGCATGAAATAAAACTTATTGTGAAACAAATTTTGTGCATCAAGTTGGTTAAATACTGAGATAAATATACTGAGATGCACGGTCAACAAAACGTCAAAACAGAATTCTTAGTCACATTTCCATATCTCTTGATATTATGGTACTGGTAGGCGAAACACACACGCTGAGCAAATTAATAATCATCCCTACCGTTAAATATATTTCTTATTCTTTCAGTCTTAACGAAATTAAATTTCGATGTCTACACTAGAACACTAATTCTGTATGTTTCGGCAATTGTTTTGCCATCAACAGAGAAGCCCATCCCATCTAAGTCGGTCTTGCCACTACGGATTTGCTAATCGTCAGATATCAAGCACAGCTGTAAATAGATTAATAAGCAGTTGCTGACGTTGATAAAGGGTGGTCCTGCAGCTTCAGTTACGGCGCGGGCTAAAAACGCCTCATCATGAAAAACAGTACATTACGACACTTCACAGTGTCTTCTTGGGGCTCTTCTAATTACGGTAATGAATGTTTGGTTTCCGTAAAGGTTAAGTAACGCCTGGACTGTACCGAGAATAATCAGGTTTTCAAGTAGTACTCTCCCGTATGGGCGTTGATAGTGAAGCAATGACAAGACAAGGCGATCCTAACTGAAATTCTGGGGCGCTATAATTCCAACAAAGGCATTAAATAAATTATAAGATATAATTAATTACATTTTTTAATTAACGCAACTCAAAAACTGTGAAAACTCACGGCGCAAGCATTCCACATTTTCTTACGTTCATATCAGTCCGTCTGCCCGTCTGTTATCGGTTATACCTTCAGGCACACTTTGTAGACACTAGATATTGTAGACTTTGACAATTCTGACTTTCTGCCATACTGATCCATAATTAAGCATGTTTTCCATTTTGTACCTATTACAGAAAATGCCCTTCCCTTGCACTCCACCAGTTTTTGTCTATAATTCAAGAAAAGTAACTCAGTTCTGGCCACTAGTTACTTTTCTTGCGCTTTGGCCCGTTTCCGGACCATGACCTCCGCGTTTCCATGTTTTACAGATAATTTAGTTACCACGAAGTGAGGATGTCATCACCACAGCCGACACACAACCTGGAAGGTCAGGGTATTTCTCTTTGTCCGAAACCTCGCTCAAAACCCAACCGGCAACGGTGGCACTACCAGCAGCTAGGACACCACCGGCTTAGCTCGGCGACTGGTTAGATACACGGTTTTACACAGCACAAGGGGAGTGGCACAGTTAAGGTGCTGTACTACAAATTGGAAAGTCGCTGGTTCGATTCCAGATGGTGTCATTGGAATTTTTCATTGACATTCCGATCGCACTATGACCGTGGCGTCGACTCAGCCTCTAACAGAAATAAGTACCAGGAGCATTTCCTGGGGGTAAAGGCAGCCGGTGCGTAAGGCTGACAACCTTACCACCATCCTGTGCCGTTGTCATGTAATCTGGGAACCGTAACTTCCTGGAACCCTCTGGGCCACTCCAGGCCTGTAACTGGACTGATTTACCTTATTTACTCAACACAAACAGCTTAAGAAATGAACGTCTGTCTAGGGCTTTCATGAAGAAGGAGGTATTTTGTACGTAAAGCTTAATAGAATGTTCTTTCGAACCCAGTGTCTGCGGCCGCTCGCTTGTTGCGATTGTGGGTTCGAATCCCGCTGGAGGCATGGATGTCTGTCTGTTGTGAGTGTTGTGTGTTGTCAGGTATAGGTCTCTGCGACAGGCCGATCCTTCATCCAGAGGAGTCCTATCGAGTGTGGTGTGTCTAAGTGAGTGTGATCATGAATCCTCGATCATGAGGAGGCCTTGGCCCAATAGGGCTGTTGCGCCATGGTAAAAAAAAAAGTATTCTTTCATTTCTGAATTCATTAAGTTCAAGTTATCGGATGCAGCTTCAGAATACGCAGCTCAAACAAGCATAGAGCAAACTGTCTTCAAGACACTCGCTCTTTCGTATTGGAGGGTATAGTTCTGAATGGTTCTGACGAGGCAACATTACAGGATATAAGCTTACTTCTGCGCTTCTTTATTTGTCCATCTTTCAGTATTCCCAGCAGGATACTTTTCTCAAAACACTTCCAATGCCTATCTACATATCTTGTTTATCATTTCCATATACTAAACTGCATAGAACAGCGTCCAGTGGCGGATTCTGCTGAATACGGCAATGATGTTAAGTATCCATAGATTGCAGAGAAATTATTTTGTGGCTAAAAGACCATTAGATTCTTATGGAGAACCCGGCTCCGCAAAGTTATTTATCTTATAATGTCTTAGATTACAGTCAAAGATATAGCCTATGAGACAGCCATGTTTTTGTCTATAATGGTTGTTAGCAATGAACGTACTTTAATGGCAAGAGAACCATTAAGCTATAATCGCTACGTGATCTTTATTGTACTATAGCACTGGAGTATTAGTGGAGTAGTTACTTAGCCTGTATGCTTGTGACCCAATTTCAGTTAGCGCAACCGTCGGCATATTTTCATAAAATATTGTCTCGTTAAATGCGGAAGGTCGGATGATAAGTGCAGAGCGGGTAACGAGCATACCCCTTGCTATTGTTCTGACCGTAAGATAAATAGTCTTCTCAATGAGAATAGGTACAATACGTAGCAGGCAATGTGTATTTTGCATAGAGATAGGACACTTAGTGGTGTCAACAACGCAAGTTACACTAGTCCTACGCGTTTAAATACAGTGATATTAATTATACAAAATTTAGGATAATAAACTACGTGTCTATGAAAAATATGTTTATCTCACACCCTAAAGAATAAATCTAATTAATTCTGCGAAGCAGAACTCTTATTGAGAAGCTACCACTCCTTAAGATAGACACATAATTTTCTCCCTTTTATGGAAACCGGCCCACGATTTAACTTTGTCTTCGGCCAAATTAGCCAAGCACCCTTTCTTCCAGCTTTCCCTAAAATCTACTTTATTATTATCTCTTCGCCTACTGTTATATTTTCCTAGAAGCCCCTTTCTTTCAAATTTTCCGACCAAAACATTGACCTATTTCTTATATCTCCCATGCATGCTACATACTCCACAAATCTCGTCTTCGTTGATATGTTCATTATAAAAATATTTGGTGAGTAGGACTACCAGCTAGACTTTTATGAACCCAGTACCCGTTGCAAAATAATTAACATCTTATTCATCATAGCAACAAATACATATCCTTGAACAATAGCAGTATGTGTGCAAGACAGATACATTTGTATACTTGCAATGCGTTACTTAATGAGGTGGTTTGCGATAGTTCGCAGCTTTCAGAAATTGAATATCTGACAGAATTTTTGACAATTTTAACTTTATATCTAATTGCACAGCTAGCTTCTTTCGGTACTTCGATACAGTTTCCAGTAACATACGTTTATCTTCCTTTTGCTCTATGTCTAAGAAGCTAAAACACGAGTTGCGGCTGGCCGATAAAATAAAGATGTACAAAAGTCACTAACATATGTAAGCCTACAGGTTACAAGTCAAAACTAAAATCAGTTGCGTCTATTTTTAAGAGGCCAGTAGTGCAATACGTAATTTTAAAAGAGGCATCAAGATGTGCTCATAAACGTAATATAATATTAAATAATGTACGTCAGCACAACTACTTTATTACACAAGGTAATTACATAGGCTACATGTTTCGATTATAGATCAGTCATCTTCAGGTCTATTTTGTCAACAGAATCACAAGATGCTATGCACACATTGGGATCCCATCGTGTTTACATTCATGGACATATATAAAAATTAAATCATTGTCTCAAAGGTGTGACGTGCACGTCACACCTTTGAGACAATGTAGCCTATGTAATTACCTTGTGTAATAAAGTAGTTGTGCTGACGTACATTATTCAATATTGTATTACAATACATAATACCATTGGTGCGAAAACTTTCACATAATTAGAACCAAATTTACCGAAGCTGTTTAAAAATCCGATTATGTTTAACAACATTTCCTTCCATAGTTTTGAGTTAAAAGTAGATTCTTAACAAATATTGTCCACTACTAAAACATGAAGTGCAGTGACGTCCATTCCACTCTTTCATATCTCATCAACAGATTTCGTGAATATCCACCGAAATTCTATGAAATAATTTGACAAATCCCTTCTCTATCTCCAGTCCCCACAGATAACAATTCCACTGATCAGATTTATACATTATAGCCCTTTAGAGACCCGTTACATCGTGATTTCACCCCATGAACCTAAAAGAAATTGTGACGAGAAAATGTTAGAATATGCATAATAATAATAATAATAATTTGGAGCAGAAGTTCCAATTCTGTGGGCCGCAACTCCTTTCGCTCTAAGCAGCCGCAAGTGTCTGATAACGCTAGCAGTTGCTTATTGCCTTTTGCCACAACATACGTCAGTGACAGTGGAGTGTTTGCTCTTATTGTATAGACAATGAAGAACAGAAAGAGGCTGAATGTACAAATAGATTTAAGACCTAACCGATCATCGTTTCAGTAAGATATCCAGTCCCTGAAATTTGCGAAACAGCACCAGCCATCGTCTTAACGTGACACACTCTAAATATTATTGTACACAGGAGGTGAAAGAATTCCGGGCGCCATGTTTGGTTTACTTCTTGTTTGGCTGAGACTAATCGGACATCTTTTGATTTTGTTGAAGGTGAATCTGAGTTTGTTGCTGGTTGTACTGTTGTCTATGTTGATGGAGAGTTTGCGTTGATTTTTTCGGCCGAGTATGCTAGTATCCGTTTTAGAGATCATTGTTTTCTATTTGGGGGGGGGGGTAGCGATGTTTATTCCTTTATTTTTTATATTAAGGCTGTTTTTGTCTATTTTTTTATTTGTTTGGGTTCGTGGTAATATACCTCGGTTTCGTTATGATAAGTTGATATATTTGGCTTGGAAGAGATTTTTGCCTCTTTCGTTGACTTATTTTTGACAACTAAACTTTGTACGACGATGGCACGTAATATTTGTGGGTTCTCAGAAGGCAGTTTGCTCTGCATCATCTTCCAGGCGTCTGGAATTTTCAGGTGGCTCCTACAATTTTGAAAAACTTCTGCACTCCTGCTTACACTCTGTAGATTGACTAAACAAAATGTGTCAGGCACCTGACGGCAGTTGTGTCCTGTCCATGTCGTGCAGTCGTGAAGATGGAATAGATGTGTAACTTCAAACACAATTACCGTCGACACTAGATGGACGTGAGCGGTCAATTTCACGAAGGGATCACTTTACCCCCGAAGAAACAACCAAATAACTCCCGATATCCACTGAACAGGAGAATGGGTGGCCCCAGACCTAGTCTGGGCATTTTGAGAAAGATAAACTTCATTTGTCTGCCATGATGTTTCACTCACTCACTCACTCTCTCTCTCTCTCACACACACACACACACACACACATACATACATACACACACATTCTACTTCTTCTACTACTACTACTACTACTACTAATACTAATACTACTAATACTAATACTAATACTACCATTTTTTAAATGTTTTTTATCATATTTGCTCTTATGATAAATAACAATTGCGACTGTTTACAATGAATAAATTTCATAATATTTTAAACTTTTTGATACTATTTACAACTAAAATAGCCAATTGGCACTTGTTGTACACGACACTTTCTGGAAGGGGTAGTAATGTTTATTGACTTTGGGAATCACCTATCTAGAGTTAGGTGCTTCATCAAAGCGGAGATTCGTTTTAATCACTAATACCAGAGTTTGTTGTCGTTTTTATTCTACGAGCACAAAAGAAATTTAAAAATTATAAACACAACCTCCTCTTAGTAGTGTAAAGCGTGCCTGTTAGAAGGAGCACTGTTACTGTTTGGGCTAAGAGATATAAATCTGATAATACTCGGCATAGTATTCCTAAACAAAATATGAATACGTTTTCATTGAATGTTGCCATCTGGGGATGCTATGTGATGCGAGCGGTATATATTTGCACACAAGATCGACACAGTAATCCCAAATAAAATACTATTCCACTGACAATAAACATTGCCGTCTGGTGTTGTCATCGGAGTTGATAAGAGATTTTTATTTAGTTTTCATGGAGGTGAAGGACGAACGGATGGGAAAAGGTCCCGATAAAAAAAAATGATCTGCTTAGACACTAGTTTTGTAATCATATTACCACCAGGTGTGACACAGTCTTTCCAGACCTCAGTAGACATTCCTAGCAGGTATAATTATCAGAAAATTTTACACTACGAAGTAAACAATTTTAGGGCGAAGGTCCGTTCCTAGACGTATCGCTGTTGGGAGAGTTAATTATAAGGCACTAAGACAATGGTGGGCCGGGTAGCGTAGTCGGTATAGAGACTGGCTACGGACTGACGGTCCGGGGATCGAATCACGGTGGAGGTGAGATTTTCCGCACCTGTCCAGACCGGCCCTGGGGCCCACCCAGGCTCCTGTACAATGGGTACCGGGTCTTTCCCTGGGATAAAGAGCGGCCGGAGAGTGGCGCTGACCCCTCACCGCTTCAAGTGCTGTGGTCAAGAAAGAGTAGAGCTATACCTCTACTCCCCCTATGGGCCGTACGACCTGTACAGAGCCTCAGTGCCTTACAAGGGCGCACTGTACCTTTTTTACTTTTTACCTAAGGCAATGACTCTTACTTTAAAGCGCTCTAGAATTAAGCAAAATGTCGACACACGTTTCAAGCCCTGTTCGCAGATCTTCGATTTTTGTCTAACCACGATATCGGTCTACGTTAAACCGACTGCTATAAGCAGTGCCTGGACAGTGACTTTAGGGAAGTATCCCATCAGGCACAGTCACATGAGTTAAATTTAAGAATAAATTTCCGTTAATCAATTGAATGAAATCATTTCGAGCTCTGGAATGCTGTTTATCCTGAGCTGTATCTGCCACGATCCACGAAGATTTTTCTTGTTTAGTGACGTTGCTCTTCGAAAGAAGTAATTCGTACATCGAATAATGACAAATATTTACTGGGTGTAAAAACTTATAAAATTACGACCAAACCACTAAAATATTTTTCCCAGGCAAAAGTACCAACCGATTATGCCGCCGCAATTTGCCGTCACCAGTGAGCCACTCTGCAGGCTTTTCCTTGTAACACCACAAGGAACATTCCACATCACTCAATTCGTAATGGTTTAGTAATGTTGGTCATTCCGGCCTCAATTTATTTGATGGGCACCAAGTTAGGACATGGACACCTCTAGGCATATAAACCCCCCTAAACGCGTTTATTAAACACATGTACCGCCCATTGTAACATGATGCAACTCCAAATTGTGCCCACACAGCACAGATCTTTGTACGTATTGTGCACAATTTTCAGACTAAATATCAGTTATTCCCCTAAGCAAAAATAACGTACTTTAATTACAACTGCAGTATGTTTTCTTTGCGGCAGACACTGAATTTTGTAAACGTTATTTAGACGAACCAGGGAGTTAAAATTTTTAAACTGATATGCCCTTTACAAATACAACATACAGAATTTTAAAACTGTATTTTGGAAAACTACAGAAATGAAATGAATGGAAAGAGTTAACCCATTATTGTTAGAGTCGTGGGTAATTCTCGTATGTATACGTTAAATGTGTCCCCACTTCCTACGAAACAGATAGCGCCGTTGCTAAATGCTCCCCAGTTATTGCGTTAGCAGTGTGGGTACTTGAAGCGTGAAGGTCTGATTACGTCATATATTGGAGAATTTTGAAACAGCGAATAGAAGTTTGCATGCACAAACCTTTATGTTGGCTTCCGTTTCAGACCTATTGATAACACACACTGATACGACCCAGCCTATTTTTTTCATACCTAAAAAAGGAACAACGAGTTCAAGGGAGAATTATAAAGCCCGCACATGCTGCATTGTACACAGTTCCAGTCCTGCGAGCGATATGTCGTTAATTCTGCAAAGAACGGTGGTAGTTAAAAGTAGGATTATTGGCTACTTCAACATAAAAAATAAAACATTTATTATTTTGAATTTTTCTAATAAAAATTCTTCAATTCAACGAACAATACTAATCAGCTAGTCATGTAATCGAGAAGCACTGCCTCTTCTATAGTGCGTTTCTTGTTTGTAATTCATTTAAAGACAATGAGGGCAATTACCACAACACAGATTCGAATTATTGGAAAGCAAGCAATAATGAGCAGAAAGAATGTTGCAAGATGCTGTGTAGTCATACTTTAAGCTACTACGAAGGCATACGCCCGGGCGTATTGAGGATTACAAGAAATCCCTTTCTTACGGCTGAGATTTGAAACAAGCACCTTCCTCATACAAGTTGTAAGCTTTACCACTTTTTCAGTTCCTATGTTGCAGCGAATGATATTTAAATACTCTATGGATAAACATAACCATATTAGGCAGAGGAGAGGGCGGAACTTATCTGAAGTGATACTGTTTCTGTCCTCCGGATCAGGCGTCTCCGTGTCCCTATGACTCTCACTTTCTCCTAAACTTCTACTGTTTCTTCTTGCCAGTTTTTTGTTGATACTGCGAAATCGCAATGCTTGCTACAAATAAGTGTGCATCTGAGAGGTTTTGCACCATGCAACTGGATGTTTTTCTGACCTTTTCCTCGGTTCCACCAAATGCTGAAATGGTACCCAAAATCCATGTTTCATGGCATGTGTCTAGCGTAGCCCTCCCAGAGTTAACGTCAATATTCATCGGTCCCTCGAATGTTAACATCAAATATCTCGCTCTAGTGCAATAGAGACTGCATTTTAATTCTTGCTTCATGTATAAAACTGGGAACTACCTGGAAATTTTCAGAGCAAAAAGTTTCTGTCGTTGCACTTAGTCAATACAGCGTGCTTTTATAAAATATATAAACAACCAAAAAATTCACTTCAATTTTATGATGTATTTTAAGTTATAATATTTTCACCAACATGTTTTAACCAGAAATCCGAGTTGTGCACCACGCAGACAGCACATCGCCTACACTATGCATTAGAATTCACCATATAACTTCTATATACATCACTCCACAAACACTCAATAATTTTAACTTCCACTATTTTATAATAATTCATTCTTATCCTATATTATTTTACATTATTATTTAAAATTTTAATCGAAATTGTATATTTTTAACGATATGGGGTGATCGTGGCACATTTAACTACGATTGTATTCTTGTACGAAAATGTCACTCTGAAGATGGCCTCATTACTGACCGAAACATGTTCGTGAAAATATGATAAGTAATAATGCAACACAAAATTAAATTGCTGTTGTTGGTTGTCTATACATTTTATAAACCTAATTAATGCTTGGAATGTTGAAAACAAAATGTGCACTTTATTAACCTACTCTCAGTACATTCTCTTTATCCCTTCCTTCTTTCGTGTGTCTGCCTTCAAAGTGTTAATGCATTCTTATAATAAAAGCCAACGAAATGCACTATTTCTCAACTTTATTTGGTAAAGAACTCTACATGTTTCGGACAGATTTATTGTCCATCATCAGGAGTCTTAATATTGTATTCACAGTAATAGATATTTGTCATACTAGTTGACTGTCTGCTAGTGAGGTCAGGATGACCTCGCTAGCAGACAGTCAACTAGTATGACAAGTACTAATTGGCATGTAAACAGTATTAAGGCTCCTAATGATGGACAGTAAATCTGTCCGAAACATGTAGAGTTCTTTATCAAATAAAGTTGAGAAATAACGCATCTTGTTGGCTTGTTTTATAAGAATATATCACGATGCACGGTCCTCTGAATGTCAAATTTTTTACCGCACTATTTAGCCACTCTAAATTCTTAATTTTATAGCAAATTGCAATTTATCCCACAGGTTAGCGCAGGGCTATATCATTCAGTACATGACAAACAACCAAAAAAATAACAAATAGCTAATCACAGAGACTTAGTCCAAGTACAATTATACTTCATTTATAGGTTAATGAAACTTAAGACTTTCATTGTGCTGAAAATAAAAACAGCGCAGTTACTCTTCATTTCAACTGAAAGGCAGCAACAACATCAACTGGACAGCTATGGCAGTAAATTGCTGGCGTAGGCGTGGAATTTCGCGACCCCGTTAAGCAACAAGTTGATTACATAATTTCATTAATTCCTTAAGGTTAACTGGTTATTGCACTGGACCGATTTTCACTTGTGTTGATTTAGCCGTATTTTATATTTATATCTATGGATTAACTATGGGGGAATCCAAGCACAGACACGCGAATGTATGATTGTAACAAAAGAAGCTCTGCGTTATTTCCGAATTCTTGCCTAAGACCTGGGTTCTGAGGCCTTTCGCCAATATCTGCTCCAGCGAAACTAAAGAAGATAATCATTCGGGAAATGTATTTTTACTCATCCAACAAACCTCCTTCTGCTTGCAACTAAATGAAAGAGAAGGACGAGTTCCTGTAGAAGAAGTGTAATTTGGGAGTGTGTTTCGTTCGGTCCAGTGAAACAGATGTTCTGCTTCTTACTACATTTGTCTTCCTTTATGAAGTAAAAGACAGCCACGCGTTTTTCTCTGATTATGAGTACTCCAATTTAGACAGTAAGCGAGAAAAGATGGTCTCTCGTTCCTCACCCAAATGTCGGTTTCCTTTCACAGTATGAAATCCTGCAGTCGTCACGCTATACAGGGGCCATAAAAGGAAGTTTCACACAACCATTACTTCTACATCTCCCTCTATCTTTGCGCTTCGTACTTACAAATACGACCGCGGTAGCACAGTGGTTAAGGTGCTGTGCTACAAATTGGAAGGTCGCTGGTTCGATTCCAGATGGTGTCATTGGAATTTTTTATTGACAAAATCCTTCCGATCGCACTCTAGCCCTGGGGTCGACTCAGTCTCTAACAAAAATGAGTACCAGGAGTATTTCCTGGGGGCAAAAAGCGTCCGATACGTAAGGCTAACAACCTTACCACCATCCTGGGCCATTGTCACGTAATAGGGGAAACCTCTGCGCACCTCGGGCCTATAATTGGACTGATTTAGCTTTCACTTACAAACATTTCTCTCCTGTCTTTTAATTATCCCTCTTATAGTAGTGTTGGTAGTAACAATCACGTGAGAAAACTTTGCTGGTTAAAAGAGATTTATTTAGGCAGGTTGACACAGGCCAAAGACGGCTGGAAATGTAAAAAAGTGTATAAGAGCAGTGAGCCTGCATGACTTCCTCCAGTCTGCAAGGCCTGCATTCTGTGCCTTCAGTACACATACATTAATTCTGTACACTGCCAGGTCTTACTAGATTCTAGGCTGCTCATGATAATTTTTCTGTCAGTGAATTGTCTGCCCAATAATTCTACACTCTCCGCATATCTCAAAACCGTCTTTAAAACTTCAAACTTCACAGATACTGAAGGAAAATATTTGGTCCTTTGTATAGTTTACTAATAGTTCCCTCTTTCATTTTGTAAGAAAAAATTTATATAGGCAGTGATTACGGCACCTCTATCAATACACTTCTCTTCCTCTAAATTCTCCTTACGTTTTGCTGCCGAACTGTATTTCACGTGATGTACAAATGAGGCTCTGCCTACCGAATCAAGCTCTCAAACTGCCACATTTGCCGTGCAAGGCACGCAACAACCTGCAAAGATGCAGGAGACATCACTGTATATAAGCGTCTAAGTTTTTTAATAATGTGTAAGCGGCAATAGTTACCATCAGACTTGTTCGCAAGAGTCGCATCAGACCCATCTGAAATTTCCACTAACGCTGGAAACGCTAGACATTTTGCTTCTGCTCAGACAAGATAAGAGCAAGTGTGAGCAAACAGAACACGGAAACGAGAATAAAATGCAGCTGGAACAGTGAAACAAGCGTTAGACATTGTTCTACAGCGGAGAGCGTAGACTACGAACGATTATTGAATAACAAATTCAACGAAGTGCAAGGAAGTGGTCGCGGTCCTATTCCGCCATGTGCTAGTAGCTACAGCCTCAGTCAGGATGAATTTCCGAGTAAGGCGCAGATGATAACATAGTTTGCAGCGTCTCATCATTTCCGTTGTTACCCAAAAAAAATGTTTCTGATCAGTTTTCAATGCTACCGAATACATACATTGTTAAAGACTTCGCGCTGCAGTGACTGTATTGTCCGCTTCCTGCCTAAGAACATCATTATTAGAAGAAATACAGAAAACATGACGTTTTACTGCTTCTTTTATATTCTTTTGGTTGTATTTTGTATCACTGTATATATGGTTTTATGTTTTGTATGTTTATATTTAATATTTTATATTATGCGTGCTTATTGTTATGTTTATGTATTCTAATTGTTATGTATGTTCCGTTCTAGGTATTGTGCTTCATTTTGTTTTTCTGTGTATTGTTTACGTGTAAATGTGTACTGTACTATTGCCACCGGATGTGAACCCAACTGCAGTTAACAAATATATCATATTATATCAACAAATATTTCACAAAAAAGGATTTAGTTTTCGGCAGCGGTGTAAAATATCAGTGACATGCCATTACACACAAGAAATCACAATGTGGCACGAAACAAATTGAACAAATTATGTTCAAGAACACCCGTGCAGGATAAAAAGGACGGTAGAGTATTAAAATGTTCCATCGTCCGTACATTAACCAGTATACCACACCGCCTACACATCAGTTCCAATCAGTATACCACACCGCCTACACATCAGTTCCAATCAGTATAACACACCGCCTATACATCAGTTCCTATCAGTATACCACACCTTCTACACGTACATATCAGTTCCAATCAGTATACCACACCGCCTACACATCAGTTCCAATCAGTATACCACACCGCCTACACATCAGTTCCAATCAGTATACCACACCGCCTACACATCAGTTCCAATCAGTATACCACACAGCCTACATATCAGTTCCAATCAGTATACCACACCTTCTACACGTACACATCAGTTCCAATCAGTATACCACACAGCCTACATATCAGTTCCAATCAGTATACCACACCTTCTACACGTACATATCAGTTCCAATCAGTATACCACACCGCCTACACATCAGTTCCAATCACTATACCACACAGCCTACATATCAGTTCCAATCAGTATAACACACCGCCTACACATCAGTTCCAATCAGTATACCACACAGCCTACACATCAGTTTCAATCAGTATAACACACCGCCTACACATCAGTTCCAATCAGTATAACACACCGCCTACACATCAGTTCCAATCAGTATACCACACCTTCTACACGTACACACCAGTTCCAATAAGTATAACACACCGCCTACACATCATCTACACGCTGGATTAAAAGTCACCACATCAGTATATCAAGCATCACTCCGCACAGACTAAACAATTTTAACTCCCAAGATTTTTATCAGTACCCATTTTTAACCCACATTTATATTACTTGCATAATTTTAAATGAAATTACAATAATTTTTAATTGTTATGGAGTGACGGCGACACAGCTAACCATATTTGTCCTTTTTTTATTCTTGTAATAATATCACCCTGAAGACGGGTGCAATTGCAGCCGAAACATGTTGGTGCGAATATAGTAAAATACATCATAAATATTGAAGTCTATTTTGTTGGTTGTTTATGTATTGAGGGACGATAGTGTATTTCAGCTTCAGGATGCACTGTGCTAATATCCACTTTGGACTACTTTCCTGCGAGATGAATTTACCCTAATACAGAGAAAGAGTCAAAGTTAATTTGAAAAATTAAAGAAACACGACTTACGGGATCAATATGCTATGTTTGCGTTTAATTAAATATTCTTGGGCAGAGATCAGCGTCAAGATGCGAAGGTATTCCGAAGTTTCGGGATGGAGGCAGTACCTGAAACGTCAGAAAACCTTCGCATCTTGACGCTGCTCTCTGCCTGAGAACATTTCATTGAATTCTGTGGCCACGAAAGCTTCAAGACTTTACCTGTTTACCTGTCAACAGTTAAACCGGCTGACAGATTTCCACGAAAAGCAATGTTTCAAACCGCCCCAAATTTCCAGTCTCCTGCAGTCAGTAAACCAAATACAATCACTTTGTCATTTATGGTTTTTATAATTCGCCCTATAACAAGCCACGAAGGTCCAGGCGGGGAGTAGATGTATAGCTCTACTCATTCTTTAACCTCAGCACTAGACGCGGATGGGTGGTCAAGGCCAAGCTCCGACCGCTTTATTCCCGGGGAGGACCCGGTACCTATTGTGTAGGAGGCTGGGTAGGACCCAAGGTCGGTTTGGATGGGTGAGGAATATCCCGCCCCCACCGGCATTCGAACCCGGAATGTCCATCCCGTAGCGAGTTGCTATACCGACTGAGCTATCCCGGAGCACTGAAATGAAACAGCGATATTACATGAAGTGGAAAGAAAAACTCGTAACAGAATCTTTTCACAGCTTGTGTAACGCTTTAAGTAGAGCATTAATTAGGTGTACCAGTTATTTGAAACGTGAAACTATGAGTTTTTCCTACAACATTTTTTATGATTAAGAACAAAGGTTTATTTTTTCTAAATAGCACTAAGTATTTGGTTTTAGTCACGGAAGATCAGTATGTTTGCAGTGAGGTAGAAACTAAATTATTAAAAATTATTTAGAAGAGATTCAGACTTCAAAGTCTTGATGATAATATCACTGAGCATTTATGGTCCATAAAATGATAGCTTGGATACGTGAGCAGGCCACGTTTGAACGTAACACAAGAAGACGGTCACAGAAAAGCCACTGGAGTATGAAAAACGAAAAGGCAATCAAGTCCGGACACGTGTTCCAGGCAACACACACTGTCGGATATACAAAAACACACGTGTCTGATCTGAAAAACTAACCCTGTTTCGTGTTGGTGAGTCTCTGGCTGAAACCCTTGTACCGGCTACATTTACTGAGGTTTCGCGTGTTTACTCTCACACCCCCAAGACAGTATCCCAAATTAGCCCACAATCGCTTCCTTCCACAGATTTTCAAACACACTATTCTTCGATCTTCCTAAAATTAGGCGGTACATAATTTATATTACTCACATTCTCATTAAATAAAAGACATATATTTATAAATAATAATAATAATAATACATAAATACATGAACGATCTGCAACAAGCAACTAAGCGTAAAACTATGAGTCAGAAAATGTAACAACGCTAGCAAAGAGAAAATTAATCGAATCCGTGGGCAGTCGAAATTTGTGTATGTAGCTGCTGCACCGCTTCCTCAAACGTCCATCAGTTTATTGGTTAAGAACAGAAACTTACAGTTAACAAATCTTCAGATGCTCAGAACGTCCCACTCTTTACAGAACACTAAGGTTCATTACTGTGTTTACAAGAGTCCTTCACTTGTGTCTATCCTGAAGTAAATAAGTCCAGTCCACAAAGCTTAAATACTTTCCGAGAGTCCATATTAATATTATCCTCCTATCCGTAACTATGCTTCCCAAGTTGTTTCCTTTATTTGGGATTTCCCACCGAAAGGATGAATAAGTTTGTTATCTCTCAGTGTGCTATATATCCAACCAATCTAATACTATTTAATTTGATCTTCTTAATTTTCTGTGAAGAATATGAATATAATTCTCCATATTAAGAAATTTTCTCCAGCTCCTGTCTTGTCTTTCTCTTGGATCCAAACTTTATCTTCTCAAACACCCTCAATTTGCTTTAGCTCAGGATAATAAATCAAGTTCCAAATTGATGCAGAATAACAAGCAGGCCCACGACTGTACTTCTCGTCTTCACGGTATTAGAAAGCAGACGAAAGGACAAAGAACTACAAATGAATGGTAGCAAGCATTTCCAGCAGTATATCTGCTGTTAACTTCTTTGAATATCTAGGACATTACGAATTTTCGTGGCGGAAAATTGCTCGGATCGAAATGTTTTGGTGCCCAAAGGAACATCATTTACACGAACAGAAGTTTTGCTACTGATACTGCCACCACTGACAGTGGGCGGTACTTCGAAACACTTTCATAAATGGCATGTTCTTAAGTGGCTTGTTCCATGTTACGATGTTGTTGTCAGCTGCAGATAGCAACGTCTGATGTACGGTGAACTGCATGTGGGCAGATGTTTTGCTACTGATACTGCCACCACTGACAATGGGGGGTACTTCGAAACATTTTCTTAAATGGCATGTTCTTAAGTGGCTTGTTCCATGTTACGATGTTGTTGTCAGCTGCAGATAGCAACGTCTGATGTGTGGTGAACTGCATGTGGGCAGATGTTTTGCTACTGAAACTGCCACCACTGACAATGGGCGGTACTTCGAAACATTTTCTTAAATGGAATGTTCTTAAGTGGCTTCTTCCACGTTACTATGTTGTTGTCAGCTGCAGATAGCAGAGTCTGATGTACGGTGAACTGCATGTAGGCAGATGTTTTGCTACTAATACTGCCACCACTGACAGTGGGAGGTACTTCGAGCCACTTCTTAAATAGCGTGTTCTTAAGTGGCTTTTTCCATGTTACTATGTTGCTGTCAGCCGCAGATAGCAGCGTCTGATATACGGTAAACTGCATGTGGGCAGTTCTGATTGTAGCCTGCTTCCAGGTACATGCCCACAGTTTCACGAAAGAGGGACATACACTAGATTATGACAGATTTCTGACACACCCGAAAAAGTAACGAACGTTATTTGAGTTGATACGTTTGGTATGAGATAATTTAAACTAATTTTTCTTGGGCACAACAAAAAGAAGCAACTGGTACCAGTCTGCGCCCCTCTCCCATCCTTAATCTTCTGAAAAGAAATTTTGATCATCTTTATAAGTTCCATATATGTGTGTTATAAAAAATATATTTGTACTTAAGAAACAAACGAATATCGATAAAATATGTTTTATTTATCTTATTATTTATCAACTTGTTTCTGTCACTTCTGCGATAATTAACAGGGTGTCATACAAGAAAAAACTATACACAAAAAATTGCAAAAATGTCTAATTGCAACCATCCGATGTTATAGTTAATATTATAAGCGCTCCCTAAGGTCATAAAAGTCATTATAATTACATACCCAATTGGTATGTAATTATAATGACAAACATTTTACCACGTATACAATTGTTTGTGTATGATACTGACAAAGTGATGCCCATAGCTATGCTGTTTGTACTACAGGGTGTGTATCAACTATATACTACTAAGAAGCAAAATAAACACACGCAATTTTACCTGTTTTTAACGATAACATAATTTTACATTTTATGATCATATGGAGCGCTTAGAATATTAAATATAATAACGGGTGGTTTTAATTAGAAATTTTGTGCACTTTTTGTATATTGTTTGTATTCTTGTATGAAACACTGCTGACTGTCGCAGAAGTGACCGAAATAAGTCGGTGAATAGAAATATATGATAAAATATATGTTATCGGTGTGCGTGTGTTGGATTGTTACAAAGGTACAATAAATTTGATACATTCCATTCAGAAAGTTGCAGAATCATCAGTATTGACAAATTTAAGATAAGAATATACAACATTTATTTGGACACACGTTACATTTTATTCGCTATGTTAAGGTAACCTAAATTTGTTCTGATCCTTATGTTTTTCAAAGAGATGCAAACTACTGAGCATGGGAAGGTCGCGACTGTAGGGAGGATATTCGCAGAGTACAACCAACAAGATGCAACGTTTCACAATTTCTTTATTTCTGTAAGACGCACTACATGTTACATCCCAGCCAGGCTAGCAGCAGGTAGCAGTATTGGTCTGACAAATACCTGACCCTGTATGTGCAGTTTTGAGCTTCTGATGATGGACAGAAAACCGTCTTAAACATGTAGAGCGTCTTACAGAAATAAAGAAATTGTGAAACGTTGTATTTTGTTGGTTGTATTCTGCGAATATATTGGCGATGCACGGAACTATAAATGTTAAATGTAGAGAGGATAGTTCTCAACGTCCCAGCCGTAAGCACTGCAACAGACACAAACCCGGCTAAAGTCTTCTTTTTAAAGCTACATTCTGATCCAGTTCTTAACTATTAGCAACTCTGTAACGTAAAATTTAAGCGACCAGTCCGACAAACCGACATCACTACTTTCCTAGAATAGCTACCTAACATCAGTTATGAATGCGGGCTGTGACAGACACACAACCTCACACGGTGAGGAGGCGAGTCCCCCAGACTATCATCCTTTCAAACGTTTAGGTATCTAGAACTATTTTCCAAATGGAAGCTTTTCTCGTTCGCCGTAACCTAACGCACAATTGCGGAAACCTATCATTTTGTTATTCATTGGCATGCCACAAGACGACTGACTGGTGCTAAATGTGCAGTCACAGTAAAAGACATGAAATTAGCTTCTACTGGGTACAGTGCACTAGCAAGCAAAATTTGCTATAACATAGCAAAAAGATATGATACATGTATATCATCATACATATTCCAACAGCTGCACTATAATTATATACAGTAATAAACAGATATGTTGTAATTCTCCCACATGTCTCGGCCTTTGTCGGATATTCCGAATGAGGTACTCAACAAAGAAAAATTGTATCTAATTACAGAGCAGTTGCTGGAATACATTCACTGCCTTGCCTTACTGCACGAAACGTGTGTAATTGCAAGTAAATATGTACCATTCATCTAAAAGCGATTTGAAACTCATAAGGAGAAAAACTTATCCTGGTGCCAACAAGCTGCTGCCAGAAAGTCCAATTCATCATTCTTCCTTTGAAACAGGAGACGTTTGAAAAGCTTTCTACCATTTTACCATCAAAATGAATTCTGTTATGACACTTTAATAACATTTCACCTATTTATGGAGCTTAAATCCATTGCACTGTTATGTTTAGTTCAAAGAAGAATGTTCCAGTACAGCGTTCCACTGTAATAATCAAGACAGTGCAATATAGCATACGTAGAGCGAAATATATAAAATAAATACCGACAAATTCACTCATATTACTAAGGCACCATTTTATTAAGGCTTACGTCACTGTAACATTACTCAATTATTATACCAACCACTGCACATATGTAAAATTTATAAAATTTACACCTTAAAGCATTAAAAACGTTCCGACATATTTCGGTCCTAGGACCATCATCAGTGAGCCGTATGGTCCTTGCTAAAGTCACACTATAAAAAGTCACATTAATTTCGCTGTACCAGTTGGGTATTGTGGCAGCATGCCGTGTAGTGTAATGTTATGTTGCGAAGAGTGCCCTGCTACGGATGTGCATTCTGTGCTACGTTGCGTGAAACGCAACGTAGCACAGAATGCAGCGAAATTAATGTGACTTTTTGTAGTGTGACTTTAGCAAGGACGATATGGCTCCTTGATGATGGTCCTAGGACCGAAACATGTCGAAGCGTTTTTAATGTTTTAATGTGTAAATTTTATAAATTTTATATATGTGCAGCAGTAGGAATAATAATTGAGTAATTCAACAACATGCACGGCGTAACAATGAAAAAAAATCACTGTAACATGTATCCTTGAAGGATATAGTGATATTAGTGCAAGGATATGAAGAAAGATAAAGTATGTGTGAACATCTGAAATCTAGTGACAGGTGCAAAGAACATGGCCGTGAAAATGGCGGAGATCTGCTCAGATCGAATCACAGGAAAGATACTTCCGCACATCTGAAGTATCGGCACCGCTGACGACGGCTCTTCCCGGTATTTATATGTAACATTGAAAGAGTTAAACCAATGTAACTTAATTGTAAGTACTGGGCTCGTAAGATCGGTGTATTTGGTTAAATTTACACCGTCCGTTCGTGGTAGATTGAATCAAGACTGTACTCACCCTGGAATTCCTTGCGAGCAGCACTGACGCTGGTGACGATGTTGGCCACGTGACCAAGCACGGTGGCGAACAGCAGGAGGCCGAATAGCAACTGGATGATAACGAATATATATTCGAACTTGCTGCGCGGTCGAGGTAAGTCCCCGATGGTTGTTAACGCCAGGGTACACCAGTAATAACTCTGCAGGTATTGTTTCACCACATCCGCTGTCTCACTGTCCCCATACACCCAGTTCTTACTACCGAATGCGCTATTCTTGTAGAGTATATGATATAAACAACCATTCCAGTGGAAGATCACCAATAAATAATGTATCAAACTCGTGGATCTAAAGAGATTCGGATAATTCGTATGTCTCTCGGTCCGGTCCATGAAAGCCCAGAAACGGTATATTTTAACAAGACGAAATGAACGAAGTATAGAATTGAATCCTATTGAAAGATAAAGAAAATCTAACGGCAGAAGACACAGACAGTCAATGTAGAATGTGGTGGAGTTCATGTAGTGGTTACGTAACTTGGTCGAGTCTGTCTGCAATACACCGTCCTCTAAATAACCTGTCCTGAAGTGGAACACGATGTCGGCAAGGTAGAGGAAGTCGGCGAGGTAATCCAGACAGAACCACACCACAATTGTCTCGCCTGCAAGCAGAATATACGACACAACCATTGTAACTAGCTATCGAACAAACAGTGCAGAGGACACAAACACTATAAAGGAAAAGAGAAAGGACGACGCAGACACTGCAATTAAGGAAGTCAGAACCTCTTACTCTGCTTCAGCAGTTCACACTCGGCACTCCAAATATAAATCATGGGTTTTTTTTTATCTTTTCACCGTGCATTCTGTAGATTATTTAATTAAACACACCAACACAAGCACATATATATTATTTAAGAAGTCTAAAATTTACA
>Ga0123352_10004432_pt1 | contig 20681 bp, 15 predicted proteins | sample TergutLab28metaG_FD_89700 | JGI IMG/M metagenome (GOLD analysis project Ga0123352, IMG submission 89700) | Labiotermes labralis P1 segment gut microbial communities from Petit-Saut dam, French Guiana - Lab288 P1 | ecosystem: Host-associated > Arthropoda: Insects > Digestive system > Gut ...
ATCTTTCTTGCTGACAAAGTTTGCAAACATTTCCTTGGTCTTTTGGGAGAACTTGTGTGTCCCCACTCCATAGACTGTTTTTTGGTCTCATAAGTCACATGTTTTACCCAAGTCTCGTCCCCAGTTATGACACGATCGAGAAGTGTGAGTCACCATCTTTCTCGTAGGCCTCGAGAAATGTCAACGATGGTGCCATGTGCTGTTTTTTGTGGTCTTCTGACAAGAGTTTCAGTACCCATCTGGCACAAAATTTATGGTAGCCTAGCTTTTCCGTCACAATCTCATGCAACAAACTTCGTGAAATTTGAGGAAACTTAAGCGAGAACTCCGTAATTGTGAAGCGGCAGTTTTCATGAATCTTTTCATTGATTTTCACCACCAGTTCATCAGTCACAATGGTCGGTCGGCCACTTCACTCTTCATCGTGAACATTAGTGCGGCCATTTTTAAACATAATGCACCCCTGCCTTTCTCCGCCTTCACTCATTACTTCGTTTCCTTACACCTTACAAAGTTGCCGATGAATTTCAATTGGTTTGTGGTTTTCCACCAACAGAAACCTAATCAGTGAACGCACCTCGCAACTCGCAGGATTTTCTATTGCAGCACACGTTTTAAAAATTCACTGTTAACAAAGCAGAAGCAGCACAAACTGCTACCACAGCTGGATGCGTACTGAGTGAGGGGACACTCTGACACCAATGGCGGCGCTAGCCCCGCCCATCGCCTCACCACGTCAAAACGTAAGTTACTTACTGGATAGCCCTCGTATAACCAAGTTTCATCCATGGTCACCAATCGCGACAGGAAATCATTTGGATGGCACCGAAAAAATTCCAAAAGTTGCTCAGACAACTGGCACCGTTCATGTTTTTGATCAGCATTCAGGCATTTCGGGACCCACTTCGTGGAGAGCTTCCACATGTCCAAATCTTCATGAATGATGGACCCAATCCGCTCATGTGAGATGCCCAATTGATACTGATTTAGCCGAAATCCGGCGGTCTTCCAAGATTAGCTCATGAATTTGATCAATAATCTCCGGGGTGGTCACTGTTTTGGGTCGTCCATGATGAGGTGCATCACAGGTGGAAAAATCACCACGTTTAAACTGGGCCACCCAGTTTTTGACAGTGGCATATGATGGTACATGTTCCCCTAATGTTTCTATCAGAATGGCGTGAATTTCCTTTAGCACCTTGCCTTGCAGGAAAAAAAACTTAATGACAGCTCACATCTCCATGTTGCTGAAATTGCGCGCGTTGCCTGACATGCTTCCTTTCAGCCTCTGTAACAAGTAAAGACTTGCATAGTATACTCTTATCTAAATAAGTAATAAAACCAATTTCTACTCACACAATGTAATGCATATGGGATCCCTAATGCAAAAGTTACATGTGTAATACTGTAAAGGGTATAAAGTATTAACAGTTCTTAAGTAATCAGCCTGACCATGACTCTCCTGGGTCGAAACATGCTGCAATAATACATTAATTCTAATGTTGTTGTGTTGACGGAAGACACGTTGTAAGATTACAATAAATAAGTTAAAGACTTGCAGTTCGGCACGTGAACAGACCCCTCTTTCCAACGACACTATCGATTCTGTCCTCCATCATCGGGAAGTAAGTCGGGCTAAGGACTTATCAGCACCCCCTCATAGTTGTAAGAAGTGAAATCTGATGATGACCCATAGTATCGAAACATTGAGCTGTATGAATAATTTATAAAGTTGTGTTCAGTGGTTATTTGTTTACTCCTTATTTTACTTTGTGTTGTGGTTAATGACTGTAATTCAGAAATTTGAGGAGGTAGTGGCATAATGTTGATAACAAATTTAATGAAAATAAGTGATTTGTTCAAAAGTTGAGAATGGGTAGACAACATGACAGTCTCATAGGACAACATTTCCATTTATTAAAGTAGGCTGAAAATATTTGTTTTCATGAATGACAGTATGTAAGATATTGAAATAGTTCCCTGCCTATTAGTGGAGTTCATGATAAAAGTGAGACCTACCACTGTTCCAGATGGTTTGCAATGGCTTCACCAAAGAAACTGGTGAACCCAACAGTAACACCAAGTGTGTGCCTCATGTTCCAAGTGCTGGCTGAACGACTTCATCAACTACAAGAAATGCTATCTGTTCCACTATTCAATGCAGCTTGGCAGACACTTGCCCAGCATCTTGATCAGGCATGTTGTACATTTGTACCAACACACTTTTTCACATGTGATAAACCCCAGTTAAAAATGTAATATTTTTCATTCTGTGCATTGTGCCCATAATCATTCATATATACTAACATATGCACATAACAAAGTTAAAAGCTGTACATAATCTTGTGCCCTCCTCCTTGTTGTCAGTGATTAAATTGCCATCTTCACGGAGATCAGAGTGCAAAGCAATACGTAATACCAATACATTAAACTCTCACATACAATATTAAAATGTTAAAATTATAGACTGTATAAATGTGTGTACAATAGTGTGAACTTTATGGTTATTACAATGTTGATATGTTCTTGGTTAAAATTAAAAGTTATTATATACTGACAAAAGTCTAGTCTTGTCATGTTTGATCCAAAATGATCAAGTCTGTGTAATGTGTATTGGTGTGTACTATGTTTAATCTGGTATACAACATAGTACACACCAATACACATCACACAGACTTGATTATTTTACATCAACGCGCCAAAACTAGATATGTTTATGCATATGACTACACATACTATAAAAACTTTAAATTTTGACTAAGAACATACCAACAGTGTAATAACTTTGATGTTTGTGTGACTGTGCATCCTTAATATGAAATAACGTGTGAGACCAACTAGATGCAACAATTATGATTTATTAACTCAACATATTTCAGGCATCATTATGCCCATCTTCAGGAGCACTAGACCGTATGTTACTGCATATGGTATTCAGCACTAGATGTGCTGGCTGGAGTCTTGGGAAGCCAGGAAGCAGGCCGTGTGCACCGTGTAGAGGACATTATTCGACGGTCTGCGGTCTAGCGCTCCTGAAGATGGGCATAATGATGCCTGAAACATGTTGAGTTTATAAATCATAATTGTTGCATCCAGTTTGTCTCAATGTAATAACTATAGTATCCACAGTGTTGTATTTTGACTGCTGTTTCATACATTTTATAATTTTAACATTTTAATATTGTACATAAGGGATTAATGTATTGGTATTATGAATTTGTTTGTGCTTAGATCTCCTAAAGATGGTGACTTAGACACCAAAACGTGTATGAGGGTACAAGCTTAGGAAATAAAAACTCAGGATAGGGACAGCTGGCAGGCACTTGTAAATATGGTAGTGAACCATCAGGTTCCATAAAAGGCTGGAAAGTAGGCTTAAAAATGGCAGAGGTAGAGTCAAAGTTTCCCTTTGCATGTCTTTAAAGTATATGGGGTGTGGAGGTGTGGCTGCACTCATACGTAACATTGGCACTAGATGGAAGTGAGTTATCAGCTTCATGCCCTGACCACTTGGCCCTAGGGGAAAGAGCCCATAGTACCCTGTGAGTAAGAGGCTGGGCAGGTCCCAGAGCCAGTCTGGACTGAAAGCAGAAAAAACCCTCTTGCCCCTCCCAGGAATCAAACCACTTTACCTTTGTCATCCAGCCCATAGTATAGTCAGTATATGGACCATGATATATATATATATATCAAAGTTTTCCTCTATTTATTGTAATCTCATTTTCCCAAGAAATCAATATGAAGTTGATGAGAATAAACATCAGATATAAAATTTATGCAACTATCCATGTCATTTTTGGAGACATAGTAGGTTTCTGAAATAATGGACTTCAACTCTGAAGAAATGTACCTTGTCATTCAAGGTGACTGTATAATTTTTGGCTGCTTCAAGTCTGGCAAAATATTAGAGATACAAACAGGTATACTTCAGTGTTTTGCTTAATTTGTATTACAGTTTATATATGAAGAAGTAATACTGCAGAACAACTTCAATGAGGGTGGGGCCATGCAGCTACAGTATGACATGACACGGAATATGTTTCCACTTTTTGGACAGTTTACCCGGCAGCCAGACACGTACTTTCCTCAGTAAGTACATCATCATTATCAGAAAAATCTAACTTACCTGGTCAGTTCCTCTTTTAATTCACAGACTTTACCACATAATACCCAGCAATATTAAAACATTTGCAAGTAATAATGTTGAATTCTTGGATATGAATCAAATCCTTGTTCTTAGTCTTTTGTTTCTTAATCTGAGTCTTACACATTATTTAAAGCTGTACATACCAGTCACTACTGCTGACAAGAAACACAACCACTCTTCAAATAATGAGTATGTCTGCTTGTCCAATGTACATAAAAACAGGTGTGCACCTGGAATCTTTCATGGGGTGGGGGCTGACCCTGAGGCTATATATTAGGTTATGTTTGATTTTAAAAGTTGTATTATAAAAGTCATGTCATGAATATAACTGTAAATAACACTGTTTGCAACTGTATTTATGTACATACAAATATAACTACATGTTTCATTACTCACCTAGTTTCAATGACAGTGTCTAGGTTTTTTTTTTTAATTGTTTGTCACAGATTCGAAGTTTATTTTATTTTCAAAATTCAAATGTGCTAATCATCAGCAAATTTCTGTGGCTTAAGGCTAAATCACATAAAACATTTAATGTAATTGTGTCTGCAGAATCTGTGCTTTTTAAATTTTTATTTGGGAGGGGCATGCTGCAGCTCTTTAGCTCCCTGTTGGGTGTGCCCCTGCATAAAAATGTAACTTTTCTATTTACTGTTTATTATGACAGACCATATGCATATACTCAACTTAAGAAATGTACACTGTAATCTTGCCAATGTGTATGGTAGTCACAGCCACTACAGCAGTGTGTAAATACTGCAGTCTCATTTTTGGATAATATCTGCGTACTTTTCTCCCAAATTTTTGTTTGTTTCAGGCATGCACATTAATTTCTTGTGATCTTTGTATTGATAGATGAATACATTTGCCTGTTTAGTACAAGATACAGTCTGGAAATGGACTGTACCTTACTTGAATCTTATGTTTATTGGACCATGCATCATCTTGATAGTTGAATAAAGAGAGACCAACTTGATGTCACTTGCTTTATTATTTCCTTATTTACTGCTCAACATGTTTCAGATGTTAATACATCCGAAACATGTTGAGCAGTAAATAAGGAAATAATAAAGCAAGTGACATCAAGTTGGTCTCTCTTTATTCAACAATGTACCTTACTTGTATCATGTTTTATAAACATATAATGCATTTTGTAGGTGGGTGTGTGATGAGATTGTACATTCTGTTTTGTATTATTTTGAAGTAATGAAGAGGTAATGTAAGTGTACAGCATATTATAGATGCCTGTATTTAAAAAAACTTAACCCCTGTATTTTCTGATGTGCAAAATACTATTATTGTAAATTGGCATACACCTGAGTGGGAAGAGTGTAATTGATCTTCTGTAGTGGTGGATGCTGACATGTGGTTGTAATGAACATTTTCAATTTGCTGTCAGTATCACTAATTATGGGGGTCCACTAAAGAAATGCTGTTGTCTCGTGTGAATTCATTATAGCGATATTTCAGTAATAAAAGCTGAAGTAACTGCCATGTTGTAGAAATACTATCTGTGAAAGAGTAACAATATCTGGCCATTGATATCTCACATCAACTTAATCTTTACCATCCTAAGACACCACATGCTGCTCTCTGAAATGTAATGGCAAATGGTATAGCATGTCATATGCTTGTCTGTGTGTTGGCTTGGTAGCAGTTTGAATGTCCATGTTACAGAAGAATAACTTATGGCCATCAAGAGATACAATTGGCATTTAAACCTACCTCTTGAAGGCTAAAGAAGATGGGGAGAGATGTCATTGTTTCTTTATTTACTTTGATGAGACAACTGATGTTCCTTCTGAGGCAGGAATTGTGGTTATAGCAAGATGTTTCAGGTGATAAAATGAAAGAACTAGTGAAATTGCTTAGACTCTTTGAGAAAACCATGTTTCAGTAATAAAACTGGAAAAAAGTGTATTTAAATGTGTTTAGTACCACAAAGAGACAGATTATTGCTCAGTTCAGACAAAAGACATAACAGTTTTCCTCTTAAAGAATCTACCTTTCATTTTACAGGGTGAAAGAATCATGCATGTTGTTGAATCTTCCAAAAGGATCTGCCCTTCTTCTGAGGGATACACTAAAGTCCTGTCTGATGGATGAAGGAGTAGGAGGTCTAGAAGAAGACGTACTGTCGGAAATTGGGATCCACCGACTTGATGCCAAAAAATCTATTGATGTACTAAACCTTCGCACAGATCTCACACACCTTTAGACTGTAAGTGATGAACACCACCATTGTTCCTGCTATAACCGTTGCCCTAAAAGTAAGCTGTGTCACTTGTTTTCTAGTAATTCTGTTCATGATAACATTTACAGTACACACAAGCTCTTCAATATGTATACGGTTTAACTCATGTATATTTTTATTTTGTCATAAATTAAATAAGTCATCAGTTCCAGTGTGCTATACGTTTTCTTAGCGTCATCCAACCATATCTGTACAGCAGTGTCTGTATCCTCATTTTTATAACTGTAACAACAAAATGGGTTCTTCAGTGTGCAACTAGAGGATAATCTGGCAGATCAAATTCTTCACTGCACAGTCATATTTGAAAAATAAAACTGCTTTCATTGTGGATTTAAAGGTTCAAATTGCAGTGAAAAAAAATGGCTGGCATGAGTTTTTGCACCAAAGTGGAAAAGAGAGAGGTATTAGAAGGAAAATCAAATAATGTTGCCTACATATTCATCTTCTTCTACAATAGGTACCTGGGATATTTCCTATTGGTAAAGGGTCTGGAGTTGACCACCCACCCCCAGCTAGTGCGAGGTTAAGAATGGTTAGAGCTATACCTGTACTCCCCATCTGTGCCTTCGTGACATGTAGGGTGAACTGTACATAGTAATTCTTCAGATGCCTTTTAATAAAGTGGAATTTTAAAAAAAATTATTTATGCGTGTATTGGGTACATTTGAAGTATGCATACAAACTGTTACCTGTCATAACAGTGACCATGAGAAGGTTATTATTATTATTATTATTATTATTATCATCATCAGAAGTAGTAGTTTGTTATGTATTATGTACAAACACATAAATATTTGTATATTTGTGGGTGATTAAATGAAATGAAATTTATTTAAAGTTTAAGTAAAGTTTGTAAACAGCTCTTTCCTTTCATCTGTGGTTGTTGGTTTCACAGTGTGTGGCAGATTATCCAACACTAGTATGATGTGAAAGCTGTCACATTTTACATTAATGCTGGTGTGTGGTGAAGGTGTGCTGAGACCACATCATGTAGGGAGAGGGTGCAGAGAATTCAAAAGTCAGTTGGTATCCATCATGATGATTGCACCTTTCAGCCAAGCAGATCGAGAACATGTGAACATAGCGGAAGTGGTTGAACTGGTTTTGGAAAACCAACAAGACAGTTCGAGATTTATCCATTGTGGTGAAGTGATTTGTGAAAACTGTACCCAACATTGTCCATGTACAACTGGGATACAGCAGTGTGTGTTCATGGTGGGTACCAAGATGCATGATGGAAATTCACAAAAATTGATGTTTGGAGGTGCTCTTTCACTTCTTCACTCATTCAGAGGAGCAAATGGGTTCCCTTAATCCATGGTGACATTGTGAGGCATGGGTTCATGATTTTACTCAAATTGAGCTTTAATGCAGTGGACACATCCATCTTCATTGACAGCCATGCAATATAAAGTGTGCCAGTATGCTGGAAGGTTGTGTATCTGTATTCTATGGTGCAGGAGTCATCAGCAGTGTATTCATGCTTTGAGATCCAACAATGAATGTGAACATGTGCTGTGACATGTTGTGCTGACTGCATTAGGCTATTAGCAGGCAGAGGCATGAACATCTGTCATGAGGTACGATCCTTGAGCACAGTAATGCAGCCCCGTATATTGTACAACTAACACAAGGAGTTGCTGCAGTCATGTTGCTGGTAACTTACAGAAAATCCAACATAGGGTGCTGACCTTGCCCACTGGACTATAATTTTTGGGCTAGTGACACTACACTTGGGAGGTCACCAATTCTACAGCAAGAAGAATGCACGAGCCTAATTTCTGCCATAACAATTGTAAAAAAATAATGACACCTCAGTGAAATAATTGAGCTTCACTTTATGTTGTGACTGTCATTCAAATTATGAGTGTGACATAGGGAATCTCACTTCTTGAACAGTCTTCCTTAGCTCTTCATTGTCATATATGCTCTTTTATTTCACGATCAGAAGTTGCGTCCTTGTAGTTTAATCATAGGAAAACTTTGAAATTCATCATATGTGGTCCTTATTGTAAAAGGTGTATTTATATTGAAAATGGTTGTTTGCTCAGCTTTTTTGAGACCTAATATAAAACAGTGTACACAGTTGGTGGGAAGAGTGTGTTGTAGTAAATACTATGTAAAAAAATATACTGCACTTCTATGATTCACTTTTCCCAATGTAATATTTCCATCAACGTTTCAATCCTCAATAATTTTTGGTATGGGATTTGAGGTGCTCACAGTGGTGAGGATTTGTAATGTGGTCTGAGTTAGGACACCATATACATGGTTATGAATGTTTTGGAGGAACATACTGGGTCTGTCTACACAGGCCATCATGATGGAAGCAGTAGGTTCAGGCCAAATCATCTGTGCTGACCATTTAGATTACACAGTCCCATAACTGAGAAGACCACAATTTCAAATCTTAATATTATTCATTTTTCATGCATTGTGTCACTTTGTTACAAGTAACTTGCATACACTTAGGCAACACACAGACCCATTATTTTACATTATACTTTGATCTGAGCAGAAATGTGTCGCAGGAAATATAATGATAAATAGTAGGCGATATTGCCTGGTAAGTGTATATAGTTGTTTTGTAATAATTTTTAAGTTATATGTTTTTTTAGACCGTTACAAATAGTGTGTGGAGGTGACATGCGGTTATGGTGTGGTGACAGGCTGCTTTACCAATGTAGTGTCACATAGTTCGAAAAACTGCCACCAAGAGTGTGCCACAGAGTCATCTGTATATAGTTTGTTCGATGGAGGATTGTTCAGCTAGACTACGGCCACAAAACATTCACCGCAGATCACAGTTCTCATATGAATGTAGCACGGTGTCTAGGTGGCAGTGATGGACAAAGCAAGCATGTAGGAGCAGAGATCGGTATGCGTGCCAGCATCACAGCAGACTGGACATAACAGGTCAACTTATGAAGTCAAATGGCTGAATGGGATGTCTCCTTATTTATAGGACACACACATATAATATTTATTGTAATTACATAATGCTAACCCTCAACATTTGTAAATACAGTTTTAAATGCAGGAGGCCTTGATAGGTTTCAACGACGTGGAGGCACGCTCTATATTCGCAGCCTATTTATTGGTGCTTTTTGTGTTATATCAAGATTATACGAGCCCTGAGGCTTTCCAACCTTCTGCTCCCTCTGGTTAAATGGACCGGGGCGTGAAGGTGAGCACTGTCCCATGTAATGCCCAGTTTAAGAGCATGTGGAGCTGTACCTCCACCCTACCATATGCAGTCATGGCATGGTGCTCAATTAATCACAGGGGCACCTTTCATGTTACATATCTTTCGAAATGAAACAAGTGATTATGCCAGTATGCACAGAGCGAAAACAGTAACAACTGTGTAGGTAATTAAAGTGATCTTTCAGTGCTAATTGTCCTTGTTTTGTCATTTTCAACTAAATTTATTGCAGTTTTACATTAAATATTTGCTGCTAATTATGTAGAGTGTAATGAGCAGAAAATCTTATTACAGAGTCTTAAATGATTTTATGGATCACCCTGGGGTCATATTGTCTATAACACAATGTGAGTAATGCTCCATTCTTTTATGATTCTTCAACTACCTTTTTTTTTTAATAATCCAGGGAGGGAGAAAGTCTATCATCCAGTGCTGTTGGGGTAATTATATTAAACATTAAGCTGATAATGTCTAATACATACTGTGCATGCAAGAAATGCATAAGGAGTTCTGCTGGAAATCCCTTGAGCAAGGATCATTTGAGAGGTGTTTAATAAAAGTAATGGTTTCTTCTCTGCCCATCATTAGTTTGTCGCATAATAATATTACATATAAACATAATAATTACAACGATACATGATCTAGTATGACATGTTTCGACCTGTATGGGTCATATTCAGTTTACTGTAAAATGTAATGAGACTGATATTTTATTGTGCTTACATGTCAGCTGTTGCTGTCACAAATAAGGAACATGAAGCTAGAAAAACCACTTAAGAAGGAGTTCCAAAATTTGCAGTCCACTAAATATCAAACTACACAATGTCACATCACAATATATAAGTTACGGAAGATTATAATCCCAGGGCTTGTAGCAGGCATGATACCAAATGCATAGAACACTTTATTCGGCAAGCACAATGGAAAGGGCACAATTTAGTGACAACAAAATATAATAGTAAAACGAATCATAAACAGTCACAAGGACAGTAGCTGACTCTCACAGTCATACTAATGATGCTGGGGGTCTATGAACAGCAGAGACTTGATGACCAACTGAGTTACCGTTTTCTTTTCATTAAAGGCAGATCATCTGCTCAAGGACAGCCCTCTGTCATGAATGTAACAGCATATTTAGATAGATTTGCATTTGGGTTCGGGGCCTTTCAGCCCTGTTGCACCTAGGCCTTGATCAGGACAGGCCCTTTGCGCCCCCATATCGAATCATGGGAGCCCCGCAACCTTACTATAGTTCCAGAAGGCCCCCAAGCCTAAACTCTTAGTATTCTCCGGCTCCAAGAAAAAGGAGCCCAGGTACGCATGTCTGAGTGAGGCCAGAGCCTCGCACTCACACAGAATGTGAGCCGAGGTTTCCTCTCCCACCCTGCACTTCCTACACAAGGGGCTGTCAAGCAGTCCTAGTAGGTAGAGATGTCTCCTCAGGGTGTTATGACCCGTAAGAAGGCCAGTTACAACCCTGGATTGAATCCTATTTAAGGTCATAAATTTTGCCCTGGTACCCAGACTAGATCCCGAGATAAACTCTCGAGCCTGCCTTTGGGTACCACCAAGATCTCGCCATTGGGTCCGTGCTGGTTGGCCAGCCAGCGACCAAGCCTCTTGTAAATCTCGCCTAGAGACCCCAGGGCTGGCTCGGGTCCAAGAAACCTCAGAGCAGTGCCACCCCTCGCGAGCCCATCGGCGATTTCATTACCTTGTATTCCAGCATGTCTGGAGAGCCAAAAAAGGCCCACCACATGCCAGACAGAGATATCATTCAACGCCTTTTGGCACTGGTGAACCAAAGGAGACGTTGTTCTAATGGCCTTAAGGGCTTTCAAGGCCAGTAGACTGTCAGAGCAGATACTCACGTATTTCGCCCGTCTATTCTGAGATTGTATCTCCTAGGCACAGGCTAAGATAGCATATATCTCCGCCTGAAAGACTGTTGCGTCTCTACCTAGGGAAAAGCTGAACCTTCATCCTACCGAGAGCCCATAGACTCCAGCCCCAGTCCCCTCCCTCATCTTGCACCCATCTGTAAACCAGACGAGCCCTTTGACTGCAGGAGGAGCACCAGTTGCTTTAGTCCAATCCTCCCTCGTCAGCATGGTAACCCTATGCTGGGGTTCAAAGTTATATGCTGGCCTCATAACGTCAACCCCCATATTAAATATGGGATCTGACTTCTGAAGCCGCATCAAAATACTGCTGTGTCCCCTATTGGGATGTAGGTAAGACCAACATCCCAGACTCCAGAGTTGATGCGCAGCTGACCTAGCCTCACTCTGAACCACCAAATCCAGTGTGGGGGGGGGGGCAGATGAGGGCTTCCACAGCATTGGTGGGAATAGTGTGCATAGCTCCCGTTATCCCTAAGCAGGCTAATCTTTGGACCCTGCTTAGTTTCCTCTTGGCACTGGCCGTCTGACAGCCAGGCCACCATACCAAGGATGCAAAAGTGACAGACGGCTTGATGATAGCAACGTTATATATTTGGGCCATATACATTTACAATGTGTTGAAATTCAGGTTGCTATATTGGCACATATTTACCCTTTACAAGTAAACAGATGGACAAAGGGTTTAGTTCAGCAAATTGGATTTAAATTATATTACAAGCATTTAAGCATGAAATGGACTACTGTTAAAACACATCACCCCCATTCCATGTGACAGTGTCACATGAACATGAATTACAACAAACCCTCTGTCTGCCATGACAGGCAAAGTGAGAATGTCTGTCACTACACATGCACAGAATACACATAACAATAATATGGGGGGCTAGATAGTGTAGCTTGTATGGTGATGGGCTACAGGTTGGACAACAAAAGAATCACACTCCAATTCCCAGCATGGACAAGAGATTTTTCTCTACACTAAAGCATCCCAACTTATTTGAAGGCCCACCCAGCATCCCATTCCATGCAAATGGGGGCTCTTTTTTTGGTGGTACAGCAGGTGCAACATGGAGCTTACCACTCAAGTCAACTGAGTGTCAAGGTTAAGAATGCATGGAGCTCTACTTCCACTCTCTCATGTACCTTCATGATGTCCACAAGGACAAGTGTACCCACAATCAGATAATAATAATATATTTTTCAACTTCAGTGCCATGCCACTCTACTCCTCAGACTGATCACCAGTTTCATTCTTGTGCAACAGGAGAAGTACTGTGAATCTGGGCAGACACCATAAAGAAAGATCTTTAATTTACTTCATCTTTTACAGATTTCTGTCCTCTTCATTTACTCCAACCATTCCTTCATGTAAACACATTTCTTAGGATTTATAGATCCAACATCACTACAGTTTCCTAGAACCTGAAATGAAAAGCAACAGTGGTTGTTTCACTATAACTTTCACACCAATTGTAAAATGTATACATTCAATCTATCAATTCCAGTATGCAACAGACACGACTGCATTCATGCATACAGTGTGGTGTTACACCATGCTCTTTCACTTCACCATCTACTGTAAGTGTAACACGGAGGACAGAATAAAACATCTGCAAGATGTGAAGGATGAAAGAGACAAAAGGAATGAGAAGGAATAATAATGTCAGAGAACATGTAAAACAGTTACAGGGAGCAAATGAGCCTGAGAGGGCAGGAGGAACAAAGGTAAGGGTGACAAAGGAAGACAAATTAAAAAGGAAGAAGGTGGGGAGGGGACATAAACAGACTGAGATGGAGAGGAACATTAGGTCCATTATGAAAATCCTAGAGTTTGAGACCTACAAAAACATGTTTAAGACTGCCAAGAATCCATGGCTCAGAGAGTGGTCCAGTACTAATGTAAAATTGAGCAAACTGCTGCCTCCTGTCACAGATGAGATGGTGTACTTCAATGTGTTTGATGCAATGAACAGAATCATGCCAGGGACAAAAGTTATTTTTGTGTTAACTCAGGAGTCGATAACAGTCATCTTTAGAAACAACTGATACTATGTCACCTAAAGGAAGCCTATATAAAGTTTTAAGGTACAGAAACTGGAGAGAAGTTGTTAGGCTCTCCAAAATCTGTAGAGTTACACTCCAAACACTGTGCATTGGTTGAAGAACTTAACCTAAAATTTCATGTGGAAAACTGTATGATTTGACTGCAAATTAAGTAAAAGTTACGACTTCTTTTCCAAAACTACATGTGATGTGCCAAGTGCAAGATGTTACAGGAGACATGTGTCCAGGAGCTAAATCTTTAGCCTTCAGCCTGGACACTACTCCAGCCTAACAGCACCTAACCTCCAACATACAGCAAACCAAGAACGAAACAACCAATGTGGTAATCAACATCACAGTCGCGAGCTCCTGATGATGGGCACAGTAATGCCTGAAACATGTTGAGCCTATAAGAAGTACAATAAAATAATGAGTGGCATCTAGTTTGTTTTTATTCTTCAGTTACCACAATGATGCACAGTCCAATAAACATCAGATTAAAACTGGACATACCATTGTTACTTATCTTTCCTGAAAACTACCCCATCACACATTATGATGAGCAACATTGTAACTGGATCAGCGTTCAGGCAACTCTTCATTCATCTGTTGCTTCTTAGTCACAAAATGAAATGACACATCACACAAGTGTTGTTGGTACTTCGGGTTGTTTAAAACACAACACTGCAGCTGTGCATATGCTTCAAAGCAATTTGTGCAGCTTTCTTTTTTGCAAATTCACACACTGGATCAAGGTTAACTGTTTTTCTAATGGTACTGCTGCAGGATAAAAAAAGCAGGAAACATGGTACTACCTCTGATACCATGATGATTTTGTTATGGATACCAAGTGCCACTTGTTTGCAACATCACATGGCAGAAGTGGTTGTGACAGAATTGGAAGAACAACTAAAAGGCTAGCAAGAAAGGAACACCTGCAAAAGTGAAGAGGCAATCATGGCATCAGGACAACTTTAGAAGTTGGCTGTCATAAAGATTCCCTTAGTCACCTTCAAGTACTGAACTGCTGAAGACCACAGCCAAGAAATGAAGAAGCTCAAGAGAAGTTTATGAATTTGCCATCCTGAATCTAGCACAACAATGTGCCATAATATAATAATTTTATTGCAAGCATAAAGAGCTACAAACAGCCTATTTCATGCAGCAGGTTGAAAAACTTTTGGCAATTCATCCTGTCAAATGCCTTGATGAAACCTGTACATGCTATATGTATTTGTAAATTACATTCGCTGTGTTTTCCAATTAACAGTTTTAACATCCTAAAACCATGCTGCAGTCATTAAGGCCCTTGACAGCTTCAAGATAAATTCCAAATTAGTCTGGGACTGCCATCAATCCCTGAAAAAACTGAGTCATAACAGGATCCAACTGGTATGGTTGCTGGGACAAATTGGAACTGAGGGAAATGAAACAGCTGATGAACTGGCCACGCAAGGCTCCTCACGTCCACTGATAGGACCTAAGCCTGTGCTTGGTATATCTGCAAAGGTTGCCAGAGATGTGATCACGGATTGGACATGTAAGAGATGTGAGAAGCATTGGCAGTCCATACATGGGCAAGGTAGGATAAGGGTTTCCTAAAAAACCCTCTGCAAAATGAGCTGGGGAATTACTTAACCTGAGCAGAAACCAGCTAAAAATAATGACAGGGTTTCTAATAGAACACTGTCATTTAAGAGGACACCTGTTTAAACTGGGGCTGGTAAACAGTCCCAAGTGCGACAGATGCAAGCAGATCTGAAAAGGCCCCACACATTCTTTGCAAATATGAGGCTTTGGCCACATTAAGATACAGGCACCTGGGTTGTCACATCATGAAACCTTGTGACTTTGAAGACATTTCTGTCAGCAAGATACGAGTACTGCACTTTGCTCAAGGTACAGGACTGTTGAATAAATGAGCTCAAGGGATACACTAAAGATCAATCATGGTCAACGTGCATGAGTCACTTCACGCTCGCCCTTCAGTATTCTATTCTAATATAGGCCTACTTACTGGACAAACTCCACAAGGGATACGGACAATACTTGGAGCAGGCAGTAAGGACTCCACAGCTCGATACCAACGGTCATTGTCTCCCCTTATCCATCGCTCAACTTTTCCATCATAGAGTAGGGTATCTAGAATTGTCTCCATGTCTTCTACTGACAACTGGACCTGTTAATAACAAATTAGGATTATGTTAATTTGAATGTTGAGGTCGAATGTATGGAGCCTGCATGCAGTAACAAATTTTACACAAGCTAAACCTCCTAGGCAGTACCATTTTGGTCATTCTATGAACAAACTCAGCAGGTTTCTCCTTATTGGTCTTACTAAATATTTAACAATATATGGTAAATTTACTAGTCCTTCTAAAATTTAACCTCTCATTTTGTAAATATATGCAAGATTTTCAACAGAATACACAGTTAATTAGTCTTGCAGAAGCAGCTGTGCCATATCCTGCTTCACTTATGTCTTGATATCCTACAAGAATGTGTACCAATAACACCTTACACACTATTTAGAAATTACACTGTAGCAGTTCCAAAAGAAACCAGAATAAGGAACTAATGAAAGGCTTCAATTCTGAAATGCAATATACAAGTACACTCTTTTCTTAGTTGTTGATATTAAGGAAATGTTCTTACAACTAGGTAACCTTCAGTCACCCCCACCAGATTTATCTGGTGCAAATCCGCATTTTAGTAGCTGCTGAATGAATTGTACAAAACATGATGAAAGAATCTATATGCCCACATTCAACTTCAAAAACTGTAGTACCAGCCTATCAGCATCACTCAGGTAACTTGATCATTAACCCTAATGAAGAAACAACACAAGTGATCAAATTCAATGTTACAGATATAGAAAGATATAACAATAGAATGTTCCTTCCTGCAGTTGAAATCAATGACTGATTGCTGTGGCTCACATCTTTTCACCATAATAACTTCCAATGGAATTTTATGATATTCATAAACAAGGAGTTTGTTGCAACAGTAAAAATGTTTCTTCTTCCCCATGCTTCCAGTCTTAAGGAATAGTTGTGGCTTTGCTTTCTCTTGACCAAGTGTTCCCAAAACTGTATAATCAGCAGAGACATGAAACAGTATCCAAAAGCTGAATATAATGCTGCACTATGGACAGAGGCAACAAGCAGTATCCAAAGTTACTGTAATATTTAACACTGCAGTACAGAATGAAATATTAAGTACATTGCCAATGCCATTTTTACTTCATGCACAATCTGGGTGACTAATTTTTAAAACAAAATCTCTAAGTTTTGGTTTGCTCTCACAGATGAGAATCTAACTTCCTATTTCACTTTTCATAACTACATATCATTGTATGGAAAGTTCAATATTCCACCATTCTTCCACAGACAAAACTTTCTATTCTGCTTTCAGGAGGTCTGCCACACAACTGGCTTAATTTTTTTTTGGTCTGTAGAATTTTGCAGCTGAATGGAATCAAGGCAATGCGTACCAGAAACGTGATTAGTTCTGCTGCTTTTGCTGTCAGTATCTCAAACAGAACAATGATAAACTGGAAAGGATTTGGAAGGATGTGGCTGTGGACTAACTGAAGTAATATGGCAGCATTTGCCTAGGGGGAAAATCATAAAAAAAAAAAAAACAGTCATGACAGCCAGTGTCTAAGACAAGTTGAAACCAGGCGCTTTAAAATACAAGTCTAGACCATTACTGATACACCAGCCTGTTTGGCACTTAATACATACTGAAAATGAAGAGGTAAGTAATGAGTCATCTTGAAGGTTACATGGTCAGCAATGTATCAATATCAAGTAGTTCAATACAAACCAACTCAAAACACCAATGTCACAATCATATCAAAATAGTTCATACAGCATAGTCAGTCAAGATGCTTTGGTTTTGTGGGTATTTATATTTTTAAAAAAAACTGAAATTATACGAGCAATTTAAAATTTCTGTGCTACAGGTAAAGAATTTTGTAAAACAAGGAGAGCAGTGATGATTTTGTAGACAAGCATACAACACTGAAAAATATTGATTTCCAACATGACACAACTTTCAATCCTAAAAAGTCTTGACCAAAAGCAAAACATTCTGAAGTGGTACCATATTAAGTTACTTTGTAAGATGACATTACCAAGTAAATATTCAGAGGGGAATTTCAAAAATAATACAGCATTGCACTGAAGACTGTCATCTGCTAATGACAAACCCAGTACTAATAAAAACAAGAGCCAAAACACTTGTGATTACCTTACTTATACCAAGTTCACTTATGTATTTCCACACATCCTTGGATGATGAATACGAACTGTTCTGAGCAGCAATAGGGCCTCCTTTGCAGTCCTTGGTGGCCTCCAGTTTCTGTTGCAAATATCTGTAGCACTGCTGATTCAGCACATCCACAAATTCCGCCTCAAAGTCTTGATCACAGTACCAGGCTCCTCCAGTCACTGACCGATCTGGTTCCAGATCATACAACATGTATACTTTCTTTTTGCTTGCCTGTAAAAATGAATAAGAAATGATAAAAGATAGTAACAGACATGTGAAATAACAGCCATTCACAGGTGTAAAGTCCAATGTAGAAAAACAGAATATACTGCAATGCCATTTTTTAACATCCATGTTCTGTTGGAATTACACATATATTAAGACTGCACTTCCTTATTAACAACAAACAGGTGTGTTCTGCAACAAAATTTGTGATTTGCAACTGCTTTTCCTATAAATGCTGTTACTCTTGTTCATTTTGTTCAACAAAATGCATTTAAATTAAGCTCTCTTTTAAATCCATCTTACAATGTTGAGTTACCATTTTCACAAATTATAGAATCTGGAAGAAAACATGTAACACACACATTTCCTTAAGTCATGCTTCTTAACACACCCACTCTAAATATACTCCTATCCAAATGATCAAGTAACATGTTCTTGCAGTATTTATCTTCTGATTAAGCAAATCACACTTCTTGTTGTCTAATGTTTTAATAAGCTGCTACCAAATAAAGACTCCCATCTTCAAGTTCCAATGAAACATACACTGGTTATCAACAGAATCACTTAATGATATCTCAGTAACTCAGACCACATAGCACTATGTTATTAAGTGGCATGAATAATGGACTGGAAAGGATGCAGAAGCTATCAATCATGGCCTAATTTAAGGCACCATCCTGGATGGACTAACAAAAACCAAAGACACGAAGCATTACTGTCAGGAGATTTTACAACGTGTGATGGAGTAAGTCTGCTGAAAACATCTGGAACCATGGCAGAACCAGAACTGGTTCATTCACCATGTCAATGCTCCAGTACACACTGTTGTGACAGAGCAGCAATTTCTGAGCACTAAAAACACGTCTAGTCCCCACCCTCCGTACATGCCTGATTGGCACCCTTGTGATCTCTTCTAGTTTCCAAGAATGAAACCGCAGCTATGACAATGTTTCCAGGGTGTCCCTGAAATCCACACTCGATTGCTGACCCCCCACCCCTTTGCAGTGCCTAAAAGTCAGTTCCAGAGGTGCTTCCAGCAGTGGCAGAAATGCTGGAACCAATGCATAAATATGCTAGATGACTACACTGAAGAGAACAACACCAACAATATAATATATATAATATATTTTAATTTATCACTGACTTAAATTGGGAACTTTTGGATATGCCCATGTTGTATTCACAGTGGCTTTACTAGCGAACATTTTCACTTCCGTACAAACTGAAAGCTTTACACAATTGTGACATCACACAACTAATTCTATAGATCATATTTTTGCATTTGCTTTGAGGAAATTTCATATTTTAACATTAAACCAACAAAACTACACTTTTAATTCCTTATAAACCCTTTATGACAGAGCAACTAACAAATGTAAATGCTGTCAAACTTGGTTATAATGTCACAAGGGAGACTGAATATTTGTCATTACAAACGAGTGCTGTTATAACTGTGGAATACAATATTTATGGTTAACAATGCAGAAGTTACTGGTACCACAAAATATCTGATGCTACAGACAAAGTGTTGCATAAACCGATGTTGTTAAAACTGGGTTCAACTGCAATTCCAAGCCAAAATGTGCACCATTCACTTTATAATCTTCATCACATATGCTGCAAACCTAGAAAGCTGATGATAATACTCACAGACACAGATTTCACAGCTTTAATTAACTTCTTGTTTTCCAGGATTTTCAGTATCTTATTGAGCTGTGTAGGAATCAAATTGGACTTGAATCTGATGTCTCGAATCCAAATCCCTTTATTACCAGCCTCTACAATGATATTGTACACTATCTTCTCCTCATTGTCTCCACCTTTCACCTTCTGAGCTGTGGTGGGATCTTTTAGTTTATACAGAAGTGTGCCACCTTGATTAAACAAATCAAAATATCCCTGGAATAGAAGAATAAATAATTACCCACACACTACTTCAGGACGTGACTATGCACACAGAATATAAATGGTGCAAACTGTAGTCCTTCAAAAATCTTTTGAATTTAACTTATTAAGCTCTATAAATGCAAAATGTCTGTTAAGTAATGCCTCTAGTATACAGCAAACATTTATTTCATTCCATTCCTAACGGGGTATGGGCCATAACGATACAGAAAGACATAAAGTAAAGACAACACCACATAAAACTTAAAACTTGTCTCATGTAAATAACCAAACAAACAGAAAACTGCAGTTCATCATCCAGATTGGAAGACTACCAGCCAAAGAACCAAACAGATCTACTAAAATTATTGCTCAACTGCACACGACAGGTATTAAAGAGGTTACATTAGATCAATGTTGCATCACTTCACTTGACAACTATGGTCTGATATACTACAGCACCACACCTCAAAACAGAGAATGTTTTCTCTGTACTACATCATTATTTCCCAGATTTTGTTTAATTCAGTTTGGAAGTGTTTCATGAAAATGATGCCATGCCATTCTGATTTTCAGCACAACTCAACCATGAAACAGCCTACAGTACAAGGAGTCATAAACAGACATTTCTTCCATAAACCATTTCAAGTGTTACATTGAATGTCAGAAGTAAGCATTACAAAGCAGTTTAAATTCAAATTTTTATTGGTCCTACCCAACACACGCACCCCCCCCCCCCCCCCC
>Ga0123352_10004433_pt1 | contig 20676 bp, 10 predicted proteins | sample TergutLab28metaG_FD_89700 | JGI IMG/M metagenome (GOLD analysis project Ga0123352, IMG submission 89700) | Labiotermes labralis P1 segment gut microbial communities from Petit-Saut dam, French Guiana - Lab288 P1 | ecosystem: Host-associated > Arthropoda: Insects > Digestive system > Gut ...
TCCTGGGACACCCTGTATATATATATATACAGCATTCCTGCTGATGATGGGCTACACATATGGCCGAAACATGTAGACGTTGACTGACGAAATAAACTGAGGATAAACAGTGCATCAAGTTGGTTTTTATTATACAGATGTATCGGGACGCAGGTCAACAAAACATAAAGAACACTTCGAAAATTGTGTAATTTTGCATTCAACATAACGAATTTCACGGGGCATAAAGTCAAATAATTTATACACCTCATCCTTTGAAACGTCAAATCCACCACAGCGATCATTTTAAAATTGAAAACAAAATAAATAAGACTCGCAGTTTCGAAGAAAACGTTACGATTTCTTACGAAAGGAATCGTCACTTCGTCTCGTTCGGATTCTCATCATTTCCACAGCAAGCTTCAGGCCAGCAAATGAGCCTGTCTCGTTTTGCGCTACCGATTGATCTACTAAATCTTGTTTCTATACCGAAGTTTCTGGTTGGTCTCATTAAATTTGCCCTTGAGGTAGGTTACGGTTTTCGACGTTCCACTGCTCCACTAGCCTAACGCTCACGCTATTTACCGTCACAATATCAGTATACCCTTCGCTGGTCCTTAAAAAAAACACACTTGTTAAAACACGTAATACAAAGCTACGAATCTCGTCGTATAACATAATGAGGCCAGTATCATATTAGCATATTCTCATACGTGAACACCTGCTGCTATTCCTCCACTCAACCAGTGACAGTGAATTGATGGATACGAAAATTCAATTCTGGAAAAGATAAATCGTTCACTTACTGGGCGACAGGTGCAACAGGTGTATAATTTTAAGGACTCTTTTTTATAATTTTGAAAAACTTTTTGGGTAAGAACTGCGAATAAACCGGAGTTCAGCAGACAGTGCCTTCTGTGAATGTCACTCATTTAACATACATTTGATTTAATTTGAAATGCCAGTGCTGTGTTTACCAACTCCCTACACCCAAAGTCCCTTTATGAGAGAATTAACATCATTAAACGTACATGAACGTATCTACACCTAGCCTCCGCCCCGATAAAAATTTCAAATGGAACTTCTGAACGTTCATGTCGTTAGGTCCGCCGTCCACAAACTACTTCGCCCTTCCTTACACATCATGACCCTTGATGGACACTTTGAAATCACACTTTCATTGAATATGAATTTTTTTAAATTTCTGTAAAGACAGCTGGAGAGAACAAATTGTGCTGCTAAGAGACAGGTAACAGCTTGGTGATGTTCGAGAATGAAATACCGATTGAAGCAAGATCCTTTCACTGCTCTTTGTTTCTGACATATTATGATAAGAAGCCCTGGCCATTATATATACAAATTAACGAAATGTTACCATGAAATGGAAACATTTCAAGAAACGTAACTCATTTCCTTCCAGAACAGGCAAAAGCGTCCTAAAATCGGCACTGTACAGACAAGCCGCAACGACTGTGATCCACTCCCTCAGCAGCTGTTCATACCATTTAACGATCTGCTAATGCCGAGCCCAGCGGCCGCGCGGTCTAAGGCGTGTGTTTGCGGCCATTCATTTGATGGGATGGTGCGTTCGAATACCTCCGGGGGCATGGATGTCTGTCTCTGGTGAGTGTTGTGTTGTCAACTATGGGTCTCGGCGACTCACTGATCACAAGTCCAGAGGTGTCCTGATCGTCAAATCCTGGCCCACTAGGGGCCATTGCGCCAGCTTAGTTACTAATAAGACGGTAATCAAACATGCGCCTGTGTTAGCTCCAATCCGAATTAGAATGGGTAGGACTGGATGATCTGCTGAGTATCAATGCTGCAACAACTGGTCAGATTATTCAGCGTCGAATCAGAAATTTCAGGATAATTATCCATGATAAATTGAAAGATATGGCAGAATAAAGGGCTCTGAAGACATTCAATGTAGCCTACCTCATTTGCAGTTGGAGATAATATGGAAAGACATTGAGAGTTTATAAAACACTTGATGTTTTTGCTGTGTTGACAGAAAGGGACTTCTGTCTTTGTTTTAGCCCCTTAGAGCCCGAAGATTACTTTATGTTCCACGATATTTAAAGTCAAAATATCTATTTTCTGCTCATAGTGAGCATTTCTGTGTTTTTATGGCAATTATTTCCACCCAGAGTATTGGGCGATAGGTTTTATAACGAGATGATGCTTCCTGCTCCGGAAACACTAAATACAAATGAAGTTGCACAGAAAGTGTAGGTTTTCTTCTTCATGCTTCATTGTCTTCAAAGACGGGAGCAACTTCTATACTTACTTTATAGTAAAACAGTTTTTGGTTTGTAAAGCTTGTAAGACGACGTATTTCTATAAAGTTACAAAAAGGAAATTAATTGTTATAGGGATCCGACCTAGTAGAAAGTAAAGTAGCACTTCACACACTAAAGAACACAAGAGAAAAGTTCATCGTGTGTACTGAAAGTAAGTAGCTTGTAATACGACACACATTAACTAACAAATTAGGGGCTGGGGAATGCGGGGGCCGTTCCTCAGACAAAGTTCTAAGCAGCAACCCCTTCTAGTTCTCTGGTTTTCTAATTTAGGGGAACTACAGTACCCTAACACAAAAGTACATGAAACAAAGTGATTGCACACTCCTCTCCTTAGGGGGTTTCTTTTGTTTTTAATAAACTAAACAAAGATCCTGTCCTAATCCGTGTAGAAAGTGGTCTGCACAAGATTATGTTTTCGTTTCGAAAAATTTTATAATAACTTATGACTTTGTTTTTATTATTATTCTCAGTTACTACACCATACTAACTCTTCTGTTTACAAGACACACACCAAGTTCAGCTGATTTTAAAATATGCAGGAGTTCCATGACGGGTTAAAATGTCTATTCGCATTTGAACTTGTTTATAGGCCTAGAGACATTATTATTATTATTATTATTAATACTATTAGTATTATGTAAATGCAGATTCCGTGTGGGCCTGTAATAAATTTATAAGATATTGGCCTAGCCTCTCAGTTTTATATAGTCAAGATATTTGTAGTCACTATGTCGCAAAGAATAACATTTCCAACATAAATACAGTTACATTTATTGTTTATCTCCAAACTACCCTTCTAGCGCCTGATTTCAGTATTTCACTATATATCGCCATCAAAACAAAAACAAAAGAAATTAACTGAATTTTTGTCGTGCTTTTATTTTACAGTCCATAAAAATATTACTTAAAGAAACTTGAACATTTTTAAGCCCTAGAACCATCAACCAATTAATGATATGAAACTAAGTAGTTGTAGTGGCGCTCGTGTCTTCAGAGTTTGAGATTCCATCATTTTGGTATTACTAACCACAACAAATTAAAATATTTGATACCTCACTGCGTAACATTCCCACCAAACTCCGTGAAATTCGATGTGGGTTCAAAAATGAAATGGAAGGCACTGTAACTCAAACAGCCTGTTCACATGCCTACCTTTCTGATGTGAGAAGACAAGCAGGATAAAAATTATCCTTCACTCTTTCACATAACCGTCATTTCCTATGTCTAGGCAACAGACCAAGAAAGTTGGGCTGAAGTTCTACGTGCATATAACCTTGTTCAAATACGGAGGTGAACGGTGGACTTTACGCCCCAACTACTTCACCCAAACACAGATCCTCGACAATTCATTGTACAGAAGACAGGACTCTCTACAGGCATGAGAGAAGACATGGTGTCAAAACAGAACAGAGAACCCAAAACTAAATAAGCGTAGAGAAGAAAACCAACTCGATGCTACTGAATGCTTTACTGCACTTATAATCTGCTCGACATGTTTCGGGCACTTATATGCCCATCCTCAGGAGCTCGAGACTACACTTGTGTTATTACCGCATATGGTGTGTAGTGCTTTGGTTGCTGGTGGTCGGTGGTCAGTTGCAGGGCAGCAGGCTATGCAGGCTGGTCGGCGGTCAGGAAGAGGGCAGCAGGATAAGCAGGTATAGCCTGCTACCCTGCACCTGACCGCCGACCACCAACAAACAAAGCATTACACACCATATGCGGTAATAATAAAAAGTATAGTCTCGAGCTCCTGAGGATGTGCTTATAAGTGCCCGAAACATGTCGAGAAGATTACAAGTGCAATAAAGCATTCAGCAGCATCGAGTTGGTTTTTTTCTCTACGCTTATATAAAGATGCACGGACAAACATACATCAATTTCAAACTAGATAGTTTGCCATCCACGCATAGTATCTGTTAAAGTAACCGATACTTAAATGAATCACGTATTATTCATGCTAGTGAGACAATTTAAAATTATCATTATAGGTTCTAAGTTTACGGGCGATTGCACGCCCTGCCGCTAACAAAAGGACCGCTTCTTTTTAAAAACCTTCAATGTCGTACACTGGCTGGGAACAGAGAAGAATTTACTGTCCTTCTGATTGAAACATTCAAGTAAATATGATTTCAGAGAAGTCGACATATTTTTCGAACACATTATCTCCGAAACAGTTTAACACAGAAAGATCAACCGGAGTTGATTTTTAAGCTAACATTAAATGCTTTACACCATAGCACACTTTATTTGTTTCATATGTAATACATTTTCGGTTGAATATTTTACATTAAATCTCATCCTCCAAGCCAACTCTGATATCAGGGAAGACAATTACCATGACATCCCCTAGTTTTTACTCTAAAATATGCCTTTCAGACCGGCGTCGGAACGATGCTGAAAACGTGTGAGAGAAAAGTTAAGTCACGCCCGCCGCGAGCCACCAGCTCAGTCGGCGTCCCTGGAAAACTCAATATGACGTGGTAGAATCGGTTACGTCATTATGTTCTTACGAGACAACCGAGGGTGTAAGAGCGCAAAATAGGAAAAAGGCGGAAAAATAGACAACTTCAAAGGTGTTATGCAGGACAGAAAGAGAGAGAGAGAGAGAGCAGATTTATAATTACAAAACAACATTCAATTTTTTCTGTTAACGCTTACGATTTCCTTTTAAATTTATGGACTCTGTCGAATAAAATGACCTACATTGACACTAGAATCGCCCTCTGTATCAAGTTAGTCGAGCAGGATCAGAAGATGAGTCTACTTGCGTTCGCCTAGGCAATTGGGCCTCAATGGAGGCCATTTCAGAAGCCGTAAACGAAATGGCATTGCCTCTATTAACGAAATGTTGATATCTCCTGAGGAGAATCCGAGAGCGAGAAGGAGATTGTCAGAACAGAGGTTCGCAAAGGTGCAAGTTAAAAAAGTGGGATTTTTTTTATCTTGCATTCCACTCGACACCATTTCAGAAGGAGGGTTATAGCAGCATTTCAGATGTGTTAAATTACCCAAGATATCACAGCCAGGGATATCTAGGTTCGTATCTTGTATGTGGACTGTCAGAAAAGCCTAAGAGGAGTTTACTGCCACCACGACAGATTTGGTTTGCGTTGCTAAACATTTAGCAAAATACAGTTTCATACGAGAATAAAAATGCCAAATCCAGAAATATGAAAAGTTATATCGGAAGCAAAGTTTTACGAAATTTATAAATCAAGTGTTCGCCGTACTGTGCCACAATACAAGTTCAGTGACCAGACGCACTCGCTGAGTACACGTTCCAAGAATAGAAAATTGCGTAATTTCGTCTACAATGCGACAGAGGGTAAAAGACACATTGCCAGAACGAAGGTTTACCTACAAAACACGGAACTTGGTAATATTACGTCTATCGGCCTGATCACGAAGGGGAATTCAATCTTGAAGCAGTACGACATTTTTTCGGGGGAAGGAGAGCGCGTTGTCTCTGGGGGAACAATTAGGAGACTTGAGGCTAAAGAGAGGGTCTAGCATCCTCAGTGGGACCAAGTAATTGTATCAGGTTCAATGGCATTTTCAGTGCAATCTCATTGTACTGCACAACGGTAGGTCATCGTGAGAGGAATCAAATGGTATTAGAACGAACACCAATTTGCTGGCGCACAGGACTTCCGTTTCCGCATCCACATGAACACATCGTCTAATGCGACCTCCTCTTTCTAAGAGTTTTAAACAATCGTCTACATGAAATATGCAAGCAGCGATAAAGAATCTTAGTAATCTTAGTAATTAACCAACGTAATGCACAAAATCTTGTTTTATAATAAGTTTATCATATGTCTCTACATGTTTCGAGCACTATGTGCTCATCATCAGGAGGTCAAAATTGTATTATACAGCATCTGGTATCATCACACTCTGTGATGTGTGATGAACTCCTGATGATGGGCACATAGTGCTTGAAACATGTAGAGGCATATGATAGACTTATTATAAAACAAGATTTTGTGCACTAAGTTGGTTAATTACTAAGATTATACTGAGATGCACGGTCAGCAAAACATAAAAAAATCAGTGATAAAGGAGTTTAATGTGGCCTTACAAACAGCATTTCACATTTAATATATATTAATTTTTTCTGTATGGTCTATTTTTTTTATTTTGCAATCTTGTATCTTCACAAATCCCATTAAAGTGTGCTTATGCAATGCCACGGGGGTTTCCAGGAACACAGCCTGATGTGGAGTGGAACGGCCCAGTATCGGACTCGAGGCGCGTAGCGCGCTGAAATTAAATCTTTTTCTGTCACGTCCTCATCGTCGGACCCACTCAATTTTAAAAGGGAAAGAAAGAAAAAAATCTTGAGGTAACTTCTTTCCTGATGAGGAATTATGAACGAAGGTTGAAAATTAACCTCAAATATTTAATAACAAAAGCACTAATTATCAATTCTGTAGTTAAAACGTAACGTACACTGCCGTAAAGCAGCTTTAGTGTGAGTGCTTACTGAGCTCTTCAACTCAAACCGTTCAGGATATACTGTGATGGCCAGGGGTTCACAAATTTTCCAAACGTCTTCGAAAAACTTCAAAATTCTAAATGTCAGAAACACGTTTCATACTGAAAACTCGCAAATACTAAGAGCCACGGTAAAAGAAGTCAGTCGGTAGGGCAAATTGTTGCCTGAGTTGTTTGTAAACACCGCTCAAGGGCAGAATTTGGCCAAATCATGAAAATTTTGAGACTCCATATCGCAAAAACGAACTGGGCCAGAGAACTCAAACTCCACGATACCTCCAGCGAGTGCACCAAATTTGGAAAAGATAAAAAATATGTCACTTTGCCTAGTTTTTTTTTGTGAAATCTGATGCTAAATGGCACATATAACATCAAAATCTTACCGACAGATCAAAGCCTTTTATTTCGTTCCTTGTCTGACATACATGTAGAAGCACAGAAATAAATTTGCTTTTTCATTACTGCAATTTATAACGTATATTAACCTTTGGCGGCGGAATTATTTTTTTTAATTTTAGCACACCTCTACATAAAATGTGAATAATACAGGAAACAAATATGTTAAAATTATGAAACAAACTGCACTTTGAAGAGAAAAAGACGGAGAGTATATCCCATGTTTAAAATATTCAGTACCTATATTTGTTGAATAAACATATAAAATGCAACTTTAGAGGTTAGCGATGCGGTACGACCACTATAGTTGACATTAGGCGTCTAAAGGTTTAAAAAATGGCTTCAAGAACATGAGTGAAACAATTTGGAGAAAATACAATCTCACAATACGAAAATGATAAAATATTCAAATACGTCATTCTTGCATATGTTATTGTTTTGATCCTTACTACTTATGTTAGCGTGCCAATTATAAATTATTTTTCAATGGACAACTGGAAACAGATGGTGACGAGAGTTTTTTTTTAAGACGGTAACAGCTGCTGACATTATACCATGACTACGACATAGCCTACGTTTGACTGAATAAAGAAATATTGACATTCTTTGCATGCAACATACGCTCAGTTGTTCAAGCTATTTCCGTTCTCTACGGAACCCGAATCTTAACTGCCATAAAGCAGGACGCTTAGTTTCGCCACCGCGTGTGAAATGGCCCGGAGATCCACCTGGCCTGTTGAAATGGGACACGAAGGCTCTTGCCTACGTGTTAAACCGACCAGAGAAAAGCGCTGATCCTTCGCCTTCTTGCAGTGTCATGGATAATCTTAACGGGTGAGGACCCATCTCCACCTTCACCACTCGATTAGAAAAAGTACACATTATTATACTCTAGGGTTAAACGTAGCGAGTTATGGGGTATTCACAGCGGTTTTACTGAAGAGTCAAGCTGGGGAATGCTACACCTTATCGACTGTTATACAGTTAACGATGTTTCGAAGGACAGTACCACCACCTTCGTCAGGGTTAAATAGCTGTAGATTTTCTGGACTGCTTTACACTGAAGATGGAGGCTCTGCGAACCTACACAAGTAGGTATCTATTCATAAATCGATATGGCGTAATATTCCAAACTAATATATTCCTCCGCTCAAAGGTACACAGAGAACAAACAGAATTGTGCAATAAACACGGAAATACTGCTTAGCCTGCATGTGTAGACAGTTGACAATTATGAAGGTAATGAAGGAGGAATTGTGGAAAGCTAACAGATTTTGATCTTACAGGTTGGAGGCTAGACAGGAGACGAGAAAACCTCTCCGCCAGTCATAACATGTTACGTAATGGTACACAAGGGCCTCTTCCAGTTTCTGAAACGAAGTTTAGTATGCAGTATTCATCCCTTTCGTGGATTTATTAACAGGATTTCACTATACCATAGCCACATGTCAACAGAGACCGGCAGCAAAGCGGCCTGGGCATGCAGCTCCACCCCCACCAGCTTTCACATTGAGAATGAGTGAGGCCATAAATATAATCCTCCTTTATTCCTGCACGGCCAGCGGAGAGACAAATTTACCTTTCGTATGTTCCATAATTCAAGTCAACATTACAAAGTTTATTTATTAATAATTCTGTACTATGCAATTAAATGATCAATATGTATCGCAAAAAAATATACTTACTATAAATATAGATATATTTTTATTAAAAGTAAAATAGTGACACGTTGTATTTCACGGCAGGTAACGTAATAAGTGTAATGATTTCTTACACCAGCAGTCACAGCTTAACGACATTTAAAGCTCTACAATTTCTTGACCAATTATACGGGTTCTACGATTTAACTAAATAGAACTGGGTTATAAATCAAGTTTTTTAAAATGCATTGACACAATAAATCACCCTAAATTAATGTAGTATCTTTCTTCACACAGTTTGTTGCTTTAGTTAAGTGATTAACGACAAGAGGGTAGCCAAGACAAAATTATTTATGTGGTGGGCAATTTTCCATTCACTGCACACACGTAATTCTGACGCTTTATTAGACACTCATCATGTTTCTATTAATCTTACCATCACCTTCAGTGCTACTGTCTAACAAGGCGATTTTCAGACAATTCAGTACCAGCGCACGCGTGTTCTGGATTAATTTTAACGTGCAAGGAAGAATGTATTTATATACAACCCATTTACATACACAATAATAATAAGTAATTGTAAAAGACAGATCGATATTCTGTACAGGACGTTAGTTTAGCCACGACACAAATTGTTGCAAGTAACAATGACTTTACTAGACTTAGCTTACTATTTGACTCAATGTAGATATTGTATACAAAGCGCTAACGTATAGATAAATAAAGCTCTGAATTTGAAAATAAGTGGAAAATAGCATCATCTGTATCAACAGTAAACCAGAAGTTGGTCTATACGCGAAAATGAGCAACGTGACCTGCCTGTTGTCAATGTAATGTCAATTGTCGAGGAGCCCACATAGTGCATTTATGTACTGTGCATTGTTTTCAGCAGAAAAAAAACCACGATTTTTTTTTATCAAAATGAAACTTCCAAAATAGTGCATCTATAGTTAAAAATTTTCGCCAGCATTCCAACATATCTAACGGAGTGACTGCATTTGTCGGTCACCTTGTAACAGCTGTTTTACTCCTGCATCCAAGCAAGAGCAAATGAAAGTTCTGTCTGTAGAAGTTGTAAACCGATAAACCGATTCAAAATACTGCTATCCAAGTTTTATCCCAGACATGGAAACTTTCCGCCCATAAATACAAGTATACCCACCGGACGTGACAACAAGACTCCATGAATGATGTACAGCTTAGAACAAGGCGGTTTCGTACTGTGCGTTCATGTGCTGTGACAAATGCACTGAAATGTGAGATACTTCTTCAGAGCTCTGGGCATTACACAGAGAAATATTTGTAAATGTGTACAAAGTGGTCTTTTGAAAGTTAAGAGCTAATTTTCTGAATACGGCATGTTCATTAACATAGCCACAATAAACCTCGAAGTACCGTATACGGATCTCTTTCGATCCAGTCAATAATCTAATAAGATAGGCAATATAGTGCAGCGTCATTTGGTGGCGCTGTCGCATATCCATTGTTGCCAAGCACAGAAACAATGTGTTACGTGTGTTGTTGAGCTGTATGTTACTGTCAACCATGCACATTTTGCAACAATGCTGCCGGCAACAGTATACATAATGAAACCGTTTCGGTGGAAAAGCAATGATGCTTTCACTTTCATATTGTTGTGCGAATTTATATCGCTGTCAAGAATACAAACTTAATTAGGACTACGTGTAAGCGCCCCGACATTTTTATCAAATTTTAACAAAATTATTATTTTTTGAAGGAACTGCGTAGAAGTCCCAAATATGAAATTTTACGAAAATTCTTCCAGTAGATGACACATGCGGGCGGACAAAACAAAGTTGGTATGTCCTTTCCGCTACTTATGTGAACTTATCTAACAATAATCTCTCCACGATTAATTTTAATATCATCATAAAATTGGTCTCTGCTTTTGATTGAGATGTCCTGATTAAAGAATTTCATATCTGTTTCCATTTCCTCTCTCTCTTCCTACGCGTTCCAAGAATTTTATTCAACTTCATATAACGACACTAACAACTGACCAATATTTAATTATCTCAACCCTACGATCGTGTTACTTTCCCTTTATTAGGTCCAAACTTTCAAGCACATTGACTATTTGAGTGTGTCGGCGATTGGTTAGAGAAATAAATACACTTCACTCCATTTGATGTTTTGCTGACCGTGCATCTCAGTACAATCTTAGTAACTGACCAATTTAATGCACAGATTCTTGTTTTATAATAAGTTTATTATATTCCTCTAAATGTTTCGAGCACATAGTGCTCGAAACATGTAGAGGAATATAGTAAACTTATTATAAAACAATAATTTGTGCATTAAGTTGGTCAATTACTAAGATTACGCTTCACTCCATATTTGGAGATCTAGAGTCTACAAATACGAATATTGTAAACGTCTGGAATGTAACTTTGTGGAATTTGTTAGGCAGGTGTATTATTTCAGAGGAGTCTGCTGCACAGGTCTTCAGGGTAGCACTTATATATTCCGGATCGAAACCGAGATATTTTTTGTAGCTATTTACCACAACACATGACTTCATACCCAGAAGGCTGCAATATTAAAATACATTCCAGGTTATAATTTATCGTAACTGCCCGTATTACTATCCGTTCCAGGGTCATGAAAACAAGGCTTCTGTTCTAGATGAGATCCGACTTAATAAACTAATAAAGGAGACGAATAATCACTTTAGATTTCTGAATAGGGACAGATCTCTAAAAGTCGGTCACAAGGACAATTTTTTTTCGTGTCTGGAGGATAAAGCAGCGCTTTTCATTAAAACGTGGCTCTGCTCTGTTCAAGTTTCTGTACACAGTACGTCGTTTTACAGCGAAGGAATTCGCTCGCACAAATTAAGATGCCAGACATTATCTGCACGTAGAATGGCCTTCAGTGGAGCCTCTTAAGAACCCTGAACATAACAAACAGACCGAAGTAAGGCAACCCATTTGACCTGTCAAGACTATTTGCTTTCTCCCCTCCGCGCTGCTTCCCTTGATTAACGCACACACTCTGTCAATGGAAGGCTGTAACACCCTACTGAGCAAACTTATCTAAGTTTAGCTCAGTTTTCTAAAGAACTGAAATTTCTACAGTTATGAAACTTGGCGCACTCTTTATCTGCTAACCACTTTACAACAGTCTTCTCCTCAAAATTCTTTTTTTTTCCCAGCGCATCATATTTAACTGTATTTAGAACAGCATCAAAGAATTCATGCTAACTAAACTGGCAGTGTTGACACGGTAAACATGTACGCTCAGCTAGCGACTGAAATAAAGCTTCGAAATATACACATGAAACAATTCTTTGTTCTCGTATTCTGCCACTACAATATCAGAATACTGTTTTTTTTAAGCAAGTCATCCCCGTTACGTTTGAATGTACTAATAATAATACCATAAAATGTCTAGACACAACTTTATTAATAATTTATCATCGGAGACATGTTGTGGCTTTGTAAGCCAAATTTAGTCTGAGTACACAATTGTGGTATGAACTTGTCGTACATCATAATGGAATATTATAAAAATAATATACATTAAACAGACTTTAAAAATTTTTTATATCTGTAAATTAAAACTTTAAAATTTATGTAAATTTAAATTTTAAAATTTAGGCAATATAAAATAATGGTGGTAATACTGAGAAAATATGTTGAAGAGCAGGCTAGATGGAGAGATGTAAAAGCAGTGGGTAGCGCATACACACACACACACACACACACACACACACATATTTCACCGCAGAATTGTAATAAAGCAATTTTTTGATGCTATGTATGTATGTACATATGTTTCGAATTCACTAGTCACTCTTGGGATTCTGTTATGTTATTGATACATAATTATATTTGATATTAAAAGTTATATTAAATTTCTCGGTAAAGCTTGCGTGATGTGTATTGTTAGTTGATGTATGCGTAGGAGTTTTACTGTGGTGTGCTGTGTATTACAGGTAGACGTTGTTTACTGCTATACACTGGTGATGTGATTTGCTCCATGCAAATGGAAGCCTGGCTGAAGTAACGCTGAATCCGTTTTTAGAATATACTGCGCTATCCTATTCACATGTTTCCAAAAAGGCATTTCCTACAAATGAGAAATAACAGAGCGAAAATATTATAACACACAATTTTATGTTATTATTTTTTCACGTGAAGTATGCATGAATTGAAGAATAAAAGACCAACTTGATGTCACTTGCTATTTTATTTTATTTCACTTCTTATGTGCTCAACATGTTTCGGACATTAATATATCCATCATCAGGAGCTTGCGACTGTTCTGTTGAATTACCACATTGGTCTATGTTCTTGGTTCGATGTGTGTTGGAGTTTCGGTGTGGTTGGGTTGGAGTGGTATCCGTGTTGCAGGCTGAAGCAGAGCTTCAGCACATAAGAAGTGAAATAAAATAAAATAGCAAGTGACATCAAGTTGGTCTTTTATTCTTCAACTATCACAATGATGCACGGTCCAATAAACATAAGATAAGCATGAATTATCCACAAGGCACAAAACGAACACCAATACTGTGCGGTCACCGCACTGCACTTAATGATGGATGCATGTCGACCGTATTTAAAGTACATGAAGAATATAAACAAATCACGATAGTGCGCTTGGAAAATACAAGTTACACGAATTTGCGTGCTCTTGCTTTATTCTGCTTGTAAAGCGTAATATTAAGAAGTAATAATAAACGCGTCTCGTCTATGTTCTCCGAAATATTGTAAAATGTAAATTTCCTTAAAGTATGAATACGAATACACCTCAAGCTTTCACATATCAAAAAATAATTCAGTTAACATAAGGATTTTGTATTAATACAATAATATCTGTTTTTACAAATCGCTAAATGTTTCAACCTAAAAAACCTAGAGTTTCACCTGGTCGCTTAGTGGAAATGGTCCACTGAAAAAGTGGCATGAAGAATGGAAATTGTTACGAACTGTACGTATTCAGAAAATCATTCTTACGCAATTCATTCTTCAGGAGAAAAGTAGTGAATCAAGAACAATATATTTTTGAAGGCAGACATTTAAAGTTGTCACAATCTACGTCATGAAGGCCTATAAGGGGAGTGGTCAACTACCCTTGCCGCTTCATCCCCGGAAAATAATTCCGATTCTCTTTGAACAGAAAATTGGGTGGACCCCAGACCCACTCTCCATATGCGTGTAGATGCCCCTGCCGGGCTTCGAATGTTACTCTACAGTTGATAAGTAATCACTAATAATCAGACTTCTAATTTTATCTCTGCTAAACTTTCCTCAATTGCGCCACTGCAAATGATTTTCGCGAGACACCTTACCGGTGTGAGCAACTGTATTCGTGATGAACGGAAGAGATTTTCGGCACCCGTCCAGACCGGCGCTCGGGCCGACTCAGCCACCTATACATTGGATAAAGCGGCCGAGACGTGGCGTTGAACACCCAACCCTATTGAGCGCCGAGGTTAAGGAAAGAGTAGGGCTATAACTGTAATCCCCTTTGGCCCTTCGTGGCCTGTTATAGGGTGAACTTTGTCTTTATTTTAACGTTTGAAAGGAAGAACTGCACATGATGTTTAAATATCGGCACTTTTAGCAAACTTTATTTATGTCTCCCTTCAATGTCAGCTAACTCTAAACAGCCACAGACTAAATTACGTTTCACTTTTGTAAGAAAGCAGTAAATGTTTTACCTGAACTGCTAACAATTACACTAAGTTGACAGAGATAAGCTTCTGAAAGGGAAACCGTTTTCCGATATAAGGGTATTAAATCACAAAAAATAAAAAAGGTAAATCAGTCCCATAACAGGCCCGAGGTGCCCAGAGGGTTCCAGGAAGTTAAGGTTCCTAAATAACGTGACAATGGCCCAGGATGGTGGAAGGGTTGTCAGCCTTACGCACCGGCCACTTTTACCCCCAGGAAATACTCCTGGTACTCATTTCTGTTAGAGGCTGAGTCCACCCCAGGGCCATAGTGCGATCGGAAGGATTACGTCAACGAAAAAATTCCAATGACACCATCTGGAATCGAACCAGCGATCTTCCGATTTGTAGCACAGCACCTTAACCACTGTGCTGCAGCTGTCCCCGCATTAAATCATAACCTTTGTAATTTCAGAACAGCACATTGCATATTCTAGCGGAATCATCGGTAAATCAAAAGAGCATTAAACTACAACAGTGATTTGGAAGGGCGAAATATTCTAGCAATATAAGGGTAGTCCAGCCAACAAAGTTTTTCGCGAAAAAACTTCGAATGCAAGGTCTTTCTCCTTGAGATCTGTATTTTACTTTATGCAATAATTTGCTTTGCGATAATTTGTCCTCGACAAAATTACGCAGGTCATCCAGAAAGTAAAGACCATTTGGTTATATTGAAAAATAAATAAAGTAATAATTTTAAACAAATTTAAAGTATCGTTATTACAGATTCTACGCCATTTTCTGTACAATCGCCACCAACATTTCAGGCACTTATCGTAGCCTGTGACGTGTTTTTGTGTACCTTCCCCAACAGACCTCAGCCGCCAGTCCATTTAACCACTCCTTGAAGATATCCTTCAATTCTGCGTTGCTTTTGAAGCGTCTGCTACCTAAAAATCCCCTCAATGTGAAAGTGAAAACCTCTTGGGGCAAGTATGGAACATATGCCGGACGCGCAAAAAAATTCCCAGCCAAACTCTCGCGTTCTGTCAGCAGCACGCCGGCGCGCAAACGGTATTTACTTTCTGGACGACACTCGTAATAAATGCCACTTGGGGTTCATACAAAGCAGTGTTATATGTATAGTCAAATAGCAGACTAAGAACTGCCTGAAAATGTCCATTAGGGAACTCAAATACCAAATTTATCAGTACGTTCTCATCTGCACTACGCATAAGGAAGGCCAACTACAGTACAGACATAATTAACAGTATGGTAATAATGTCTTTTTATTACAAGCAGTGTTCACCCTGACAGATGTGATTATTACGTGATTGTATTGCGTTTTTTTTTCCATGGCGCAAAAAGCCCCTAGTAGGCCAAGGCCTCTCCATTAAGGAGGCTTCATGATCACACTCAGACACACCACACTCGGTAGGAATCCTCTGGACGAGTAAGAGGCCCAACGCACAAACTATAGTATCATGATTTTATCTTTACCTGCTGCTTTGAATTCCTTACATTACAAGCACAGTGTTCACCTTGGCAGGGGTGAATTTTACGAGGCTGCACTGTATAGGATTTCCTCAATTTATTTCTAGAAACAAAATCATGTAACCACAAGACCTATGCACTCTAACAAATTGCCTTTCCCGTGCTGTTTTGTGACTTTCCATCGTTCAGCCACTAGCCGCCTGAATTTCAGCAAAGACAATGCTGCAGTGTACGGGGATGATAAACAGTTTGCTGTGAATGATACTTTGACTGCAGAAAGCGTCTCACCGATCGACATTCATCATGTAGGAAGGTTGTTTATGGAGACCTTTGTGTGGACCACAGTAGCATGCAATGTTGAGCTGAACGTGTCCGCAATGCAAACTTCGGACATGACAGCTGAATAACAAGTAGCACAACAGAACTTCCCGAAAAACAACTGCTCAAGAAAAAGAGCTTTTCTGTCTCTCTATATCCCCCGCTTTACAGAGATTCTCGTTATGAAATTTCGCTCATACGAGAAGAATGAGATGGGCGGGACATGTAACTCTTATGGGGGAGAGGAGAGGCGTATACAGGGTTTTGCTGGGGAAACTTGGGGGAAAGAGTCCACTTGGGAGAACCAGGCGTAGATGGAAGAATATTAAGATGGATCGTAAGGAAGTAAGGATTGGGGGTACGGACTGGATCGAGCTGACTCAGGATAGGGACAGGTGGCAGGCACTTCGAATGCGGAAATGAACCTTTGGGTTCCATAAAATGTGGGGAATTTCTTAACTAGCTGAAAACAGGTTAGCTACTCAAGAAGAACTCTGCTCCATGGAGTAAGTAAGTAAATAAGTAGTTAAGTACGTAAGTAAGTACGAACTTCTACTGTGAAGCCCGTACCTTCCACCTTACTCGTTAACCGACTGCTAATTCATTCGTCAGAAACACTGCAAATGAAATCAGTGAGTTGAGGGATCAGTTAAGGCAAGAGAAAAGGGAGTTTAGAGCTAGAAGGAAGGAATTTTTCCACTGTTGTTTAGAAGACTCGTTTCTGTTAAAATTATTTTATATTTTTATAGCATATATAATGATGTAACACGTTGCCGCTCTTTGCATATTTCGTTTCAGGTCATAAAATGGATTCACTATTCGGTTTTTTCATGATCCTGTTCACGTTCGTGTTCCGCTATTGCAAGAACACAACCTCCAAAGTATTCCTCTTTGCCTGCGGGAAACAATGGCTCGCTTTAGGTTTCTTCCTAAATGTAACTATCATTAAGAGTGGAAACTGCTGCATAATGGAATATTTTACGAAATGATGTGAGACCAACTAGATACAACAATTATAATTTATTAATAATCCATTAACTCAACATGTTTCGGGCTAGTCAGCACATCAAGTGCAGAAAACCATATGCAGTAATATACGGTCTAGCGCTCCAGAAGATGGGCATAATGATGCCCGAAACATGTTGAGCTAATGGATTATTAATAAATCATAATTGCTGCATCTAGTTGGCCTCACATATCACTTCACACTAAGGACAGACGGTCACACGAACATCAAATTTCACGAAATCTTTTAAATCGCTCTTCTTTTAAACGCGCCACGTTTTTCCCCTCACTTCAGGCGAAAAACCAACATGTCAAACACACAGTTCTGCTGCAGCCAACGTTCATAATTCAACACCTGCAGATTAAACTCCCAAAACCTTTTATTTGTATCCCTCAGAGACACACTGAGGTGGAGTCGAAACTTCGTCGTAACCTCAGTAAATTATTCAGTGTGCAAGTATCCCCCCCTCCCAAAAAAAAGAAATCTGAATGTGACTAGGGCACACACGTGTGAGGGGTCAGCTAAGAGTCGAATAAAAACCACCATATATTCCTTTCAAGAAAGTAAGTACATCAAATGAAAGTAACACACAGGCACCGTAATTGTTAGACCTTCCGCCTGTTTGCTCAGATATCAATTATATTTACATTGCGAAGGGACAGACAGAAAATAATGAAGTCTTTTTTATAAACCTTGCTATTTAAAAGCTGTGCATATGAAAATTTTACAAAATTTCACTGCAACTCCGAAGGAGGCATAGTTATTTTTCGGTGCAGTCTTTTTCTTTGTCCACAGTCCTCTTCCACATTTGAAAAAAGCATGCATTGAGCCCCATAAAAGTTGCTCTCTCTCTCTCTGCAGCTACAGATGTACATCGTTATACCAAGCCTTGTCCTTCACATAATGCTGTCGTAGCAAGCGGGGTTTTTTAAAGGACTAAACACGTGACAGTCTGATGGTGCGAGGTCAGGAATTTACAGTCGATGCTGCAAAACTGTCCCTCAAAAACTTGTGATGGCCTGTGTGGTAGGCATCTACGCTGCATTTTGGTGGGTGAATTTAATTTTGGTTTTATTGGTTCAGTAAAATTTCCAGAATATTAATACTGAGACAGGTGATTTAGGCTCTAGTGCCTGTTACTCTTATTCGAGAGGGAAATGATTACAATTTCAGCTCAAGAAACTGATTATCCCGAAGCTTCTCGTGGTTTTACTCAGTCCTTGCAAGCAAACGCTGCGATAGTGTTGCAAATCAGTCCACAAACTTTTCCTTCCTTATCATTCCAAATTCGTAAATCGTTACTATACAACAATTTGACGCCATAATCTGGGATTTCGACAGTACCGGTGAACAAATTATAAAAAACTAAAAAAAGCACAATTAATTTTCCTTAAGAAGTTACCAAACCCTACAACAAGACACTCCATGTACGTAAAAAAGTAATACTGAGGCGCGTTCGAGCAACCACTGTTGATGGAAAAGCAGTGAGTATTACATAGGCCTGTTCTGGGCGAGTGTTTGTAGAATTAGTTATCTAGCATAAAACGCGCATGGGCCATACTGTCATCTGTGGCCTGTCGGACTCTACAGTATTTTTCCACATTATCTTATGAACGGCATGATTTTCGGGAAAAAAGTTAATAAACATAAAATGTGTGTTCACATTTCCTCTACAACTTTTGTCCGAAAGAGGTGTCATTCTTAAGAACTTAGCGAGGTGTGGTCAAAAATGTATGTTGGTATTCATTCAAAGTACCTGCTATTCTTATTAGATTTCAATGACGCTTGAATTTCCCAGACAGATTATAGAAAAAAAAATTACTCAAATATCAGATTTAATGAGAATCCGTCCAGAGGGAGCAGAGTCGTTCCATGCAGACGAAAGAACAGACGGACACACATAGACATGAAGAAGCTAATAGTCGATTTTCATAATGACGCGAAAGCGCCCAAAAATTAAATATAACACAAGATGTATAAGAGAAAATGCGAACATTTTCCAATGCACTATAAAAGAGAAGAAAATTTGGTTACAGCTTTATGCAGAACTGTGTCTGAAATGTGGTTAACCTTGTAGCCGTAAATTTCATATGTGGCTTTTTTAATGATCCGTATAAGCAACATAATCAAGGACAACGAAGGATGAAAAGGCGTATACAACACGCTTCAAGTTTTGCATTCTTGCTGGACAACTCACATAGTCCAGAGCACGTACTTTCTCCCGTATTGCTTTACTCGAATTCAGAGACGTTACACATGTTCTGAATTAACAAACACGGTCCTACATGGACCACAGAAGCTCAGCCAGTGTAGTTCGTAACTAGGCCAAGGTCCTGACTACAGAAGAACCGTCGTTCAATTCTCATAGGACGCAAGAGATTTTCTCTATTCCAAAGAGTCCAGACGGAAAGTGAGGCCCCTGCAACGTTTTATGCAACGGCTACCGAATATCCTTTCCCTGGGCGCAATCAGTCGGCGGACACAGCTGAGTACTCAACTCTTCATCCAGTACCGAGGTTGAAAACCTGAGTCACAGGTTCTCTCCCCATGGGGTGCCCCAGGACTAAATTTACTTTAATTTACATAGTGTATACTGCTCTTTGGTATGTCTAGGCTAACACGTCGGACGAATAGACGAGTCAGGAAATAAAACTGGACTATACAGAAGAAGTGCAGATCGATTGGGGCAGGAGAGACAATACAACTGGGTAAAAACCGCAGACAAAGGCACACGGTTCCTGAAATAAATGGACTAGGGTAACATCTGAAAAAACTAAGTACATGGTCATGTCTCGAGATCAGAATGCAGGACGAATTCAGTACCTTCGAGAGGGTGGAAGGGTTTAAATATTTGGGAACAACTTTAACAAATAAAAATTCTATTGCGGAAGAAATTAAGAGCAGATTGAGGTCAGGAAATACACGCTATCATTCGGTGCAGAACCTTTTGTCTTCCAGGTTGCTATCCAAAAATTTAAAGATCATGATATATAGAATTATAATTTTGCCGGTTGTTTTGTATGGGTGTGAGGCTTGGTCGCTGACATTGCGGGAGGAAAGGAAGCTGAGGGTGTTTGAGAACATGGTGTTGAGGAGAATATTTGGACCTAGGAGGGACGTGGTAACGGGGGAATGGAGGAGATTGCATAACGAGGAGCTAAATGATTTGTACTCCTCATCCAATATTGTGCGGGTGATAAAATCGAGAAGAATGAGATGGGCTGGGCATATGGCGCGTATGGGTGAGGAGAGGGGGGTGTATAGGGTCTTGGTGGGGAAGCCGGAGGGAAAGAGACCACTGGGGAGACCTAGGCGTAGATAGGTGGATAATATTAGGACGGATCTCCAGGAGGTGGGATGTGGGTATATGGACTGGATTGGGCGGGCCCAGGATAGAGA
>Ga0123352_10004434_pt1 | contig 20674 bp, 19 predicted proteins | sample TergutLab28metaG_FD_89700 | JGI IMG/M metagenome (GOLD analysis project Ga0123352, IMG submission 89700) | Labiotermes labralis P1 segment gut microbial communities from Petit-Saut dam, French Guiana - Lab288 P1 | ecosystem: Host-associated > Arthropoda: Insects > Digestive system > Gut ...
AATGAGCTTGCTCATTTTGCTGTTTTAAAGTTTATGAACGCCCCGAAATTCGTACATTTTGCAAACAAAATGTACGAATTCTCGAGGCTCGTTTAAGACCGTTTTGGTCTTAAACGACTATATAGGCAATAGGATTAAAAATATGGATGCAATAGCATCCATATTTTTATCTGATACTGTATGCCAATATCTATTTATACTCTCAAAGGCTTGAAATAATTCTCAAAAAGTCCTTTGACCTCGGGATAAAACTCCTATTATGGCGATGTAAAATTCATAGGGTTAGTATGTGAGCCGTTAATCCTTACTTCAAAATGTAAATGATTTCCTGTGGAGCGGCCTGTAGAGCCAACTCTGGCTATTGTCTGCCCTCTTGTTACTGTAGCCCCATTTCCAACCAAAAGGCTGGACGCATGACCGTACAAAGTCTGCATGCCATTACCATGGTCTATTATAATTGTATTGCCATAGCCGCCCATCCAGCCGGAGAAAACAACTGTCCCAGCTTCAGCGGCAAAAATATTAGTACCTAAAGGTGCCGGAATATCCACACCAGTGTGGAATGAGGTACGCCCGGTAAACGGGTCTGTACGGTTGCCGTAGCCGGAATTAACCCCTCTGCCTGAAACAGGCCATTGAAGGCTTCGCCCGTCATGTACAAATGGCCGCTGAACCTGCGCTGCTCGCTGCTGGGCAATACGCTGCCTCTCTGCCTCTGCTTGGAAAGCCGATATAGCCCTTTGAATTTCTCTCTCGTCAGCCTCCATCTCAGCAATAGCCGCAAGGTACCCTGCCGCGTCCTGTTCAAGTTCTTCAAGCAGCGCAGCTTTTTCCATCATAAGCTCATCATGAGCGCGCACCTGAGCAGTATGGATACTTTCTAAAACTGCCAAATCATCCCTTCGGCTTTGAGTATTTTCAACATGAACAGCTATATTTTCCTCAGCTCTTTGAAGTTCTTGAACCAAGTTTCTGTCAAATTCAATAATACGATTAACATGATCAATGCGATTAAGTAAATCGGTGAAGCTATCCGCGCCTAATACCGCGTCAACATAGCCCATCCAGCCGTTCATATAAATATGTCTCGAGCGCTGCACAAAAGCATCAAACTGCCTGTCGCGAATTATTTTAGCTTCTTCAAGGTCCCTCTCCCCTTGTTCAAGCCTCGATTCCATAATTGCAAGCTCAAATTTAATACCTTCAAGTTCTTCCACTGCTAAAGCCATCGCATACTCAAGTGCAAAAAGTTCTTCAGTTGCTGCGCTTATCTGATTTCTGGTATTGACAAGTTCAGCCCTTACTGCCCCCAGATTTTGATTTATTTCTCTCTGCCTCCGCTGAGCATCCTCAATATTAGTAGCCCAAACATCCATTGATACAAATGATATAGCTAAAAGCATCATAAAAACCACAAAACGTTTCTTTATCATTTTCAGCAACCACTCCTTTGAATTACATTTTTTCACAGCATATTACACATGTAAGTGCCTTCTAACAGAGGTAACACTGCCTACAGACCCAATAAGCACCCCTAAAAACAGTGCGAAAGGTATCAAAATAACAAAAATTTCACTTGTTGATAAAAACTCGAACAAATCAGACCTAGCCGGAAAAGCTGTATCCACCCGGCGAATAATTTCACCGTAGCTTAAGAAACTAATAACCAAAGGAAGTACAGCCCCTAAAAAGCCGATTATCATACCTTCTATTATAAAAGGCCATCTTATAAACCAAGCTGTTGCCCCAACATATTGCATAATATTAATTTCATTCTGACGGCTTGAAACTGTCAACTTTATTGTATTTATAATGATTATTATCGAAACCGAACTTAGGAAAAGTATTATAATTATACTGGCAATACGGATTGCGTTATTTATACTAATAAGTGTATCAACAGTTTCCTGAGCGTTTCTGACTTGCTCAAAATCAGTACCCACATAACGCTCAAGAACACGCCTTACTTGATCCTGATAGATTATATTGTCAACACTTACATTGAAGGTTCTAGGCAGTATCCTAATGCCTTCTATATTAAGCCCTTCAAAAAAATCAGGATTATCCGAATACCTGGCACCAAAATCAGCCATTGCCTCCTCACTGGAAATAAATTCAATAGCAACTACATGATCTACTGCCATAATCCGCCTTGCAAGCTCTTCCAGCCGCTCATCAGGAACCTCGTCCAGTACAAAGACCGATATCATCATATCATCTTCGACTCCGGAAAGAACATGATCCACATTGGCTACAAATATATACGAAAAGGTCAGCACAAATATACAGCAGCTAACTGTAATCATAGAAGCCACGCTCATAAGCTGATTTCTAATTATGCTAAGAAAGGATTCCCTTATATAATAGCGTAAATTTCTAAGCTTCATCGCTGTATCCGCCTTTTTCCACGTCACGCTGTATTATGCCTTTGTTAATTGCAATAACACGCTTTTGCATTTCATCCACAATATCTTTAGCGTGAGTCGCGATTACCACAGTGGTACCCATATAATTAACATCTTCCAGTATTTGCATAATTTCCCAAGCATTATCCGGGTCGAGATTACCCGTAGGCTCGTCCGCCAGAAGTATGGGAGGCTTGTTTATAATAGCACGGGCAAGAGCTGTCCTTTGCTGCTCTCCGCCGGAAAGCTGGTTAGGATAAGCCTTAGACTTCCTCTGAAGCCCAACCATAGCTAAAACCGCAGGCACTGTACGGCGAATCTCTCTTGGGCTTGCTTCCGTAACTTGCATGGCAAAAGCTACATTTTCATAAACGGTTTTATTTTTAAGCAGTCTAAAATCTTGAAAAACAACGCCGATTTGCCTTCTAAAATATGGAATCTGCTTAATATCAAGTTCGGTAATATTAATACCGTTTAAAAAAATATTGCCCCCCGTTGGCTCAATCTCTTTCATAAGCATGCGAATGAGAGTTGATTTACCGGAGCCGGACGAGCCAACAATAAACACAAACTCCCCTTCTTCTATATCCATGCTTACATTATTAACGCCTTCGGCCCCATTTTCATATATTTTTGTAACATTTCTTAAAGAAATCAAAATATCTGCCCCTAGATAAAATAGATTGCCGAAGCTGTAAATCCGTTGTTTTATGTGTACAGCTTGGGCTTTTATTCATAAAATTCTATGCTACATTTAATTTTACGTCATTTCCTTCGAAAAATCAACTTAATAATTCTTAAACAATTATGTAATAAACTAACCTCATTTTGATTTTATTCCCTTACTTTAGTCCAATATGCTAATTTTATAATGAACCAGAGGGTGTGAACATAGTTTTTATATGTATAGTCAACACAGATGAAACCCATCAAATAAAACTCAATTTTTTTCACAATACATCGTCAGCTCCGCCTAGCTTGCCTTTTGGCAAGGGTCGTTGTCGCTTCCCGTTGGTCCATGAAAAATCTGTTTTTGATTTTTCATAAAGGACTTGTCTTATGAAAAAAATACTTCCTTTTCTTTTGAGATTTTTCATCTGCGTTGACTATAATGTTTCTGACCTGATTTTCCGCTAATTGAGTAAATAGAACAACACATACCGGAAAATTTATTTTCCAAATCTAAAAAGCTTGACATCTATATCGTTAAATGATATATTATATCCATAAACGATATATTTAGGAGGCTTTAAATTGCCAAAACAAGACCATTACCAACAAGGGCAATTAACAGATGTGGCATATCTTGTTCTTGCGAGCCTGACAATTCCTTGCCATGGATATTTAATCATGTCAAAAATTGAGGAAATGACTGATGGCAATGTTCGCATCGGACCGGCTTCATTATACACTACCCTTAAAAAACTTACTAATGCCAACTTTATTCGCTTAATAGCGGAGGATGAGGCAAAAAAAATTTACTATATTACAGATGAGGGGCTTTCAGCTCTTAAAATTGAAATTGATAAGAGAGAGCGTTATGCCGCCTATGGTAAATGGGCTATAAGCGACTATAAGGAGGGAAATTTATGGCAAGAGACAATAAGGAGCTAGATAGCTTGGAATATAAGTATAAAAAAAGGCGGCGCATGGCTGTGTATAAATTTTTAGCAAGCGCGTTAGTATTAATTGTGTTTTTTTACCTTGCCTGGCTGTTACCGCGATCCTTGCCTCGTAATCTGTTTTCTGGTCTCGCTGGGGTTACTATCGTTTTCCTGTTTTTTAAGGTTGCAAGCATACTGCAGAACAGCTGGCGCATAGTAAAGCATGGAAAATCTTATCCTCAATATATATACGAGATAGGAAATGGTCTTGCGTTTTTTGAGAATAAGGATATGAAAATGTGTGAAGAAATGGCTGCTATCGGCTATCTTCTTACAAATGTTACTACTTTAGGGTTTTATAAATTTGAACGTGCCCTGCCTCAGGAATGCAGCTATTCCGTAGATATTTCAGACATAAAATATGACGCGGAAGAATTTAGCGAGTACTTAAAAATCTTTGAAGGCGGCGGCTGGGAGTATATTTGCTCAAGTGGCTCTATCCATTGGTTTCGCGGGTCTAAGGGAGCTGTGCCAATATATACTGATAATGCAAGTTTGGCTCTTAAATACGAAAAAATGCGAAAACTATCTTTATGGTGCGTTATATCCGGCATTTTAGTGGCTATTGCATTTTTTGCCCTGTCGAGAATCTTTCCATACCCCGTCTCACTTATGTTTCTTTTTGCAATGGGGACAGGAATAGGTCTTGCACTGGCTATGAGTGTAGGTGTTATCTTGAATCATAGACTAATAATGCGGCTTAAGAAATTGCAGAATCATCATTGATAGTCTTCAATTCGCTGATTTTAGGCAAACTTCTGACTCCCTTAGCGCAGCATAGATATATACCTATAACAAAATAAGAGCATCCTTGAATGATAAATACCATACTAACATTAGGTAAAAAGCTTCCTAAAAAACCGCCTGCAAGGGCACCTATAGCAATTGCCACAGCACATAAACTCATAATTATCGTATCAACTCTGCTTATTAAATTTTTTGGCGGCAATTTCTGCACTAAAGCTCTATAGAATATGTTTATTGTACTGCCAAGTCCAATATAGATAAGATACGTCAAAATCGCCCTTGTTAAATTATCCCCTATAATATTTACAAAAATAATCCGCACCACACCGGCAAAAACGAAGCCCGCTACAAGAATTTTCCATATTTCAAGCTTTGACTCCACTGCCCTGCTTATAAAAGAGCCAATTAAACCTCCTACCAAAGCAAGTGCCGAAAGCATAATATAGCCGGAAGCTGTGCCAAGATGCACCTCCGCAAACATAGGCAGATTAACATATGCTGCCCTGCTAAAAAAATTCATAACCACAGTGGCAAGAACAAGGGGCAGCATTGCCCCCTTTTTGGCAAATGCAAAGCCTGTTTTAAGCTCGCCAAAATAAGATTTTATTGCTGTTTTATCAGTTTTTACTGCGCTTTCACCGGATTCATTACTATTAAGGAAAGCGGCAAATATCAGCGCAATAAGCATAACAACCCCATTAACACCGTAGACCAGCGCAAAATCAGCACCACCCTCCATTAGCATATACAATATAACACCAATCCCAAGCCCGCCAATGATTCCGGCAATGCTTACCAAGGCATTTGCTTTAACTAAGTCTTCACCCTCTACAACCCTTGGTAATAAGGCGGTATATGCCGGTCTGCTAAATAAAGATGCTGTACTAAAAACCAAAATAGCAATAAAAAATAACCAAATAACAGGCTGGTAAAAGATATGTACAGCTAATACAAAAACAGCCGCACAAAGTTTAATTAAACAGGCAGCTCTAAGTACTACCACTTTATTCCATCTATCTACAAAAGGTCCTATAATAAAACTACCAATAAGAGGAGTGCCAAACATAAATCCGGCAATTCCTGTATACATAGGATTTTGGTAAATAGCATGAACTGCCCACAGCATAAACATGTTAAACATACCATTGCCAATATCAAAAGTGGTTGAAAACATCAATAAACTGCAAAAATCGCGGTTTGTAGAAAATAATTTTAGCATAAAGGCTCCTGTTTTGTGGTTGTTTTTGATTCATGTTGCTATAAGTATATCACGGTTTTTCCACAATAAAAGCAACTAAAAGTTGCGGATTAAAGTATTAAGAGGCTGACGCACTGCGCCAGCCTCTTTTTCTAACTCTTGTATTGTACCTTATTTTACTGCTCAAAAACAATAATAACCATCCGCTCGGATTCAATCCAGCCAACATATGAACCTAAAAACTCAGCTGCAAATCTAATAGGGATGAAGGTTCGATCCCCTAGAAACTGAGGCTCAATATCCATTTCACGGACTTGACCATTTACTCTTGCTTCTCTTGTGTCAAGCCACATTTGAACCGAATTGCTGTGGGAGTAAAGTTCTACCCGTCTGGCAATCACGCGTTCATAGCTAGTGTTATTTGGTCCATAGCCCTGATAATTACAGCATTAATATTTACATTGTCAAAAGTAATCTAGCGATTAGCTGTAGTGCCGGGGTTATTAACAGTATGAATCATCGTAGCTGCCGTAGCTGCGCGGGTTAAAAATTCAAGTCTGTTAGTATTGGCAATCCCTGTTACATTAACAACTACATTCTCACCAACGGTTACAGTGGCTGGGGTCACTGTGGCATTGCCTATTATAGGCATATTACCTATATTTATACTTAATTCATTACTTCGTCTGGAATCTCGCCAGCCTGGGTCATTTACTGCTGCCACTACCAATGTCATTTTTTTGAATAAGGGCGTTCAAGGTTCGGCTCTCCTAGCCCTAATTATTTATTATGAGTTACAGCCGCTTGAGCCGCCGCAAGTCTTGCAATAGGCACCCTAAATGGTGAACATGACACATAGTCAAGCCCAAGCATATGGCAGAACTCGATAGAGTACGGGTCGCCGCCGTGTTCGCCGCAAATGCCTAATTTAATATCAGGTCTTGTGGCTTTGCCTTTTGCTACGGACATTTTCATAAGCTCCCCAACCCCTGTTCTGTCAAGTCTTGCAAATGGGTCAGCCTCGAAAATATTATTCTCAATATAATCCGTTAAAATCTTTCCGGCATCATCACGAGAGATACCATAAGTCATTTGAGTCAAGTCATTGGTACCGAAGGAGAAGAACTCCGCTTCCTTAGCAACAGCGTCAGATGTGATACAAGCTCTCGGTATTTCTATCATGGTGCCTATAAGATAATCCAACGCCACTCCAGAGGCCTCGATAACAGCTTTTGCTGTAGTTTCAACTACTTCCTTAACAAAAGCAAATTCCTTAATATCCACTGTAAGAGGTATCATAATCTCAGGCACAACATTGTAGCCGTGAGCTTTTTTAACCTTAATAGCCGCTTGGATGATAGCTTTAGTCTGCATTCTTGTAATTTCAGGATAAGTTACACTTAAACGGCAGCCTCTATGACCCATCATTGGATTAACTTCATGAAGAGAGTTGGCTTTATCTTTAATCACACTTACAGGCTTGTCCATAAGTTTTGAAAGTGCTGCATATTCATCTTCGGAATGAGGCATAAATTCATGAAGAGGCGGGTCTAAAAGCCTAATGGTAACAGGACGCTCCTGCATAGCTTCATAAATGCCTGCAAAGTCACTTTCTTGGTAAGGAATAAGTTTTTCAAGGGCTTTTTCCCTCTCTTCAACTGTCTCTGCAAGTATCATAGAGCGAAGATGTATAATCCTGTCCTCTTCAAAGAACATATGCTCAGTACGTGTAAGACCGATACCTTCCGCGCCAAATTCGATAGCTTTAGCTGCATCTTTAGGAGTGTCGGCGTTTGTGCGGACTTTAAGTATCCTAAACTCATCAGCCCAAGCCATAAATTTAGCAAAGTCGCCGGATATTTCAGACTCAACGGTTTTAATAGCCTCACCAAAAATTTCCCCTGTAGAGCCGTTAAGGGAGATATAATCCCCTTCTTTGAAGGTTTTACCGTCAAGTTCAAAGGTCTTAGCTTCTTCATTAATTTTAACTTCTTCACAACCGGAAACACAGCAAATGCCCATGCCGCGTGCAACAACAGCCGCATGGCTTGTCATACCGCCTCTAACGGTTAAAACCCCTTCAGAACTGGCCATACCTTCAATGTCTTCAGGCGAAGTTTCAAGGCGTACAAGTATACATTTTTCCCCTTTGGCACAGGCGGCTTTAACATCGTCCGCACTAAAATAAACTTTACCGCAAGCTGCCCCCGGAGATGCGGGAAGGGCTTTGCCTATAACTTTTGCCGCTTTAAGGGCTGCTGTGTCAAACATTGGATGAAGAAGCTGGTCAAGATGCATAGGATCTACCTTCATTACAGCCTCTTTAGGAGTTATAAGCCCTTCATCTACAAGATCAACAGCAATTTTAAGTGCCGCCGCGCCGGTTCTTAACCCGTTTCTTGTTTGAAGAATGTAGAGTTTTTCGTTTTCAAAAGTAATTTCAATATCCTGAACGTCTTTGTAATGACGCTCGAGTTTATCACAAACTTCAACAATCTCTTTATAAATTTTAGGCATATCTTTCTCAAGCTCCGCAAAAGGAGAAGGAGTGCGAACGCCGGCAACAACATCTTCACCTTGGGCGTTTATCATATACTCACCGAAAATCGCTTTCTCCCCTGTAGAAACATTACGAGTAAAAAGAACCCCTGTGCCTGACGTATCGCCCATATTGCCGAAAACCATAGACTGAACATTAACGGCAGTACCCCATTCGTAAGGGATATTTTGCCTTCTTCTGTAATCAAAGGCGCGAGGGTTGTCCCATGAACGGAAAACCGCGCCAATAGACTCATAAAGCTGCTCTTTAGCGTCTGATGGGAAATCTTTACCTTGGTCATCTTTATATATTTTCTTAAATATATTAACTACTTCTTTAAGGTCGTCAGCACTAAGATCAAGGTCGGTTTTAGCGCCTTTCTTTTCCTTAAACTCATCAAAAGCGCGCTCAAAGCTGTGCTTGGAAACTCCAATAACAACATCAGAGAACATCATAATAAATCTTCTGTAAGAGTCATAAGCAAATTTAGGATTGCCTGTTGCATTGGCAAGACCTACGGTAGCCTCGTCATTAAGACCAAGGTTTAAAACAGTGTCCATCATACCCGGCATAGAAGCCCTGGAGCCTGAACGTACAGAAACTAAGAGAGGGTTAGCAGTATCACCAAATTTCTTGCCGGTAACCCCTTCAAGCTCAGCAATAGCTTTGTCTACTTGGCTTTTAATCTCCCCAGGTAAAACTTTGCCGCCTTTATTATACACAGTACAGGCTTCTGTACTAACAACAAAGCCCGGCGGTATAGGGAGCCCTAAATGTATCATTTCCGATAAATTTGCCCCTTTACCCCCAAGTAATTCTTTCATAGTACCGTCACCTTCGGTGAACATATAAACATATTTTTTACTCATTTAACAACCTACCTCCCTGTTTAATTTGGAGACTCTTACATTATCTTTGTCATTCGTCCCTTTGTCATACTGAATGAAATGAAGAAGTTTTTAAGCACCTGGCTCCTTCACTTCATTCAGGATGACAGTCATTTGCCTTTTTAGGGCACGAATGACAGATTTTAGAGGTCTCCTTCTTTTGAAAACCGCACATAGTATATCACAATATCTCCGCTTAGTAAATAATTTTATCCCCCAAATATTTCACTAAATCACAAATTTTTACACGTTCCTGCTCCATAGAGTCCCTAAAACGTATAGTAACCGACAAATCCTCCAGCGAATCAAAATCGTAAGTAATGCAAAATGGCGTGCCTATTTCATCTTGGCGCCTGTATCTTTTGCCTATAGAGCCTGTATCATCATAGTCACATGTAAAGTAAGCACTAAGCTCCTCATACACTTTTTGGGCGTTTTCGCCAAGCTTTTTAGAAAGAGGCAGCACAGCCGCTTTAATAGGTGCCAGTGCCGGATGGAAACGAAGTACAACACGGGAATCATCGTCCCCAATAGCTTCCTCATCATAGGCCTCACATAAAAATGCAAGGAGCATCCTATCAGCCCCAAGGGAAGGCTCAATACAGTAGGGCAAATAACGCTCATTTGCAGCAGGGTCAAAATACGTTAAATCCTCGCCGGAGTGCTCCTGATGTTTCCTAAGATCATAATCAGTACGGTTGGCTATCCCCCACAGTTCGCCCCAGCCAAAGGGGAATTTATACTCAATATCAGTAGTTGCTGTAGAATAATGAGAAAGCTCTTCTTTGCCATGGTCTCTGATTTGCATATTTTCATCTTTTAAGCCGAGGTCTTTAAGCCAATTTATACAAAAAGCTCTCCAATATTCAAACCATTTCATATCCGTACCCGGCTCACAGAAAAACTCAAGCTCCATTTGCTCAAACTCTCTTGTCCTAAATATAAAATTGCCCGGCGTAATTTCATTTCTAAAAGATTTGCCAATTTGACCTATACCAAAAGGCATTTTTTTCCTTGATGTTCTCGCTGTATTTTTAAAATTGGCAAAAATCCCCTGGGCTGTTTCAGGTCTTAAATACACCACATTTTTAGAGTCCTCAGTAACCCCCGCATGAGTTTTAAACATAAGGTTAAACTGGCGTATATCGGTAAAATTATGCTTACCGCAGCTTGGGCAGTTTATATTATTGTCATCGATAAATTTAGTCATCTGCTCATTAGACCACTCTTCTAAAGGCGGCTTTTCGCTGCCCATAAAATCCTCAATAAGCTGATCGGCTCTAAATCGCTCCTTACACTCTTTACAATCCATAAGAGGGTCGGAAAATCCGCCTAAATGCCCGCTAGCCTCCCATATTCTGGTATTCATAATAATAGCCGAGTCAAGTCCAACATTATAAGGATTTTCTTGTATAAACTTTTTCCACCAAAGTTTTTTTACATTGTTTTTAAGTTCCACCCCAAGAGGACCGTAATCCCATGAGTTGGCAAGCCCCCCATAAATCTCCGACCCGGGGTAAACAAAGCCCCTGTTTTTTGCTAATGCAACAATCTTTTCCATGGATTTTTCCATAAGCCCATTCTCCTTAATGAATAAAAAAGCTTTCCATCCTCATAAAGAGCTTATTTGCTCCTTAAGGGACGAAAAGCATAATCTTTTCGTGCTTTCAAGCTACCATAAAAGCAGCTTACTGTCAAGAATTTTCTTCATCTGCCTTGTCTTTCTTTATTGTTTCAATCATTATATAAAGCTTATCAAGTGCCTGTGACAAACCGCCAATTTCATCAATAAGCCCCTCTTTTACGGCTTCTTCCCCAATTAATATAGTACCTACATCCTGTACCAGTTTTGAGGTGTCCGTCATAAGCTCTGTAAGTCTATCATTAGATATTTTTGAGTTGTTTACTATAAAATTTAACACCCTCTGCTGCATTTTTTCAAAATAATCATAGGTTTGCTGCGCGCCTACTACAAGCCCGCTCATTCTTATAGGATGTATAGTCATTGTGGCGGAAGGGGCAATAAAAGAATAATCGGAAGCCACAGCCAAAGGAACCCCTATTGAGTGCCCGCCGCCAATAACAAGAGAAACCGTAGGCTTACCAAGTCCCGCGATAAGTTCCGATATGGCAAGCCCTGCCTCTACATCGCCGCCGACAGTGTTTAAAAGTATTAAAAGCCCGTCAATTTCCACATTATCCGATGAATTTACAAGCTGAGGGAGGACATGTTCATATTTCGTGGTCTTATGCTGAGGTGAGGCAACCATATGCCCTTCAATATGCCCTACAATTGGAAGATATTGTATATTGCCTCTGGGGTTTTTCCCCTGTTCTACTACATTGCTTACCCCAAGTTCCTTTATGTTTTCTGCTTCTGTATTTGCAGATTGTTCGTTCGCTTTTTTCTCATCATCCGACAAAATAATAACCTCCTAAGCTTTATATTATCTTTCATTGAAGTTATTATTTGCCGAACAAGGAAAATATAATCAGTTAATTTAAAAAAGTATGCAAATGCCTAGTATAGCCGTACCGGTTGAAAATCGGTCGAATAAAAAGCAAAACTTTTTTCATAAGACGAGGAAGTGCCGCGCAGTAATACCCTCTGTGGTATAAACAAGCGGCACTGACGATGTGTTATGATAAAAGGACGATTTTTATCGATTGATTTTCAACCGGTACGGCTATATTTATGGTATTCTATTTATAGAAATTTTATTGTTATAAGAGGCGATATAGATATGGGACAAAACATATTAAAAAACCTAATAACTATAGTAATTGCAGCATCTATAATGTTTAGCTTAACTACAGTATTTGCCATTGATTATTATGTGCCTGAGTATACACAGCGTGTAACGGCAAGGTTCTTCATATGGGATAATACAAATGAACCCTCTGACGGCTTTACTTTGTTAAGTGAATATGGGGATTTTATTATTAATATTAACAATGATGTTTCTCTTATTTATTTTGAAGATTTCTCTATGGTACGCGATATCTTAAACGGTCAAAGTCTTGCGGCTTTTTTAGACGGGCAGACCCTTACGGTAGCTTACACTATTGTACAAGATAGCTTTCCTATGCGAACTACGCCTATAAGTATACGAGTTTTATCTGATGATGACTTCCCTGAGCTTCCTGAGAAAGAGGAAATAAACGACGAATTTATCGATGCGCCTGCAGCGAAGTATGATGAGTTCTTTTGGGCACCTGAGCGACCATTTATATCAGATAATGAAGTATTAATCTTTGTTGATGGCAACTATCTTCATACTAAAAACATGGTAACTGCGCCTTTTATTGAAAATGGGCGCGCAATGGTTCCCTTTAGGGCTTTGGCTGAGGCTTTTGAGTTTGGAGTAAATTGGGCTGAGAGTGAACAGAGGATTACCCTTACACGAGGGGCATTTACTATAATAATGTATATTGGCAGCCCATTTATATATGTTAATGGTGAAGAGCTGCTCTTTTATGATGCTATGCCGATGATACGAAGTGGGCGCACTTTCCTACCTATAAGAAGATTAGCTGAAGTATTAGAAATTGATGTTGAATGGGACGATGGTACGAGAACCGCGGTATTTACAAGAAGAGTTGTTGAGTTAATTGCGGAAGGCGATAATGTTTTCGGCTCAGCTGCTCATAGACCCAGTGCGGCAATTACTCAGGATGGTTTAACCATATCGGTACTCCAAACCATAGCTGACAGATATGGAGTTTATTTAATGTATGAAATAATAGCCGACCGGGTTGCCTCCTTTAATGAGGGTACCGCTGTTGAGACGTTTTTAATGGTCTCACCTGTGCTGGAGCTGCCTTATGTGCCAAGTTTAGCTTGGGCTAGGGATGAAAGTATAAATATGATGCACACAGAGCCTGCACTTAGTACAAACAGCCATCCACCAATAATTTTAGAAAGCTCAACCAATAGATTGCTGATTTTACAGCATTTTAACGCCAGAATACCAATTGCCGAGCGGGATGTAAGACTTGAAATATATCATATTGGTGATATTAGGGGGCCATGGGAGCTTAGGTGGCAGCTGCGATTTGAAGATGGTGGAATAACCCTTAGACCAAACCTTCCTATAGATATCCTTGGTCAAGATGTCATTATATCCCGGGTTTCAATTTCACCAATATCTGCGACTGTAGTCTTTGACGGCAATAATTTCCACGAAAGAGCGGCAAACCTTGTAACTATATTAATGCGAGACGGCCGTGAAATTGCTTTTGGTCCAAATAGCAGCAATGCGTCACTTACCACTCGCCAAATCCTTAGTGAAGACAGCCGGCAAATATCCGAGAGGGGCACTTCCGCACCAGAATCAATACTGTCTCATACTTTATTCTACCGCTTTGATTATATTATCGATATTGAAGATGTTGTAGGTGTACATTTTGGGGATGTCATGATACCGGTTAATTAGCAAATTGTTTTGCCAAAAGCCTCCAATTGTAGTATCCACAATAGGAGGCTTTCAATTTTGCTATAGGTCAAAGATAGTCGAACCTTGACCTAAGCATCACAGATTTTAATCCGCCCGCAACCTTTGTTAAAATGCAGTGTTCACTATGTGAACACTGCATTTTAACAACAATTTAGAACATATACTCATCCTTATCTTTATACCCCATATACTGACAAACCATCAGAGTAATTTTAAACACTATAGCGTCATCAAAATTTCGTAAATCAAGCCCTGTCATCTTCTGTAATTTATCAAGTCGATACACCAAAGTATTCCTATGTATATAAATTTGGCGGCTGGTTTCAGAAACATTCAAATTGTTTTCAAAAAATTTGTTAACCGTAATCAAGGTTTCTTCGTCAAACTGATCTACGGTTATGCCCTGGAGTACTTCCTCAACAAACATTTTACAAAGTGTCATCGGAAGCTGGTAAATAAGCCGCCCTATACCAAGTTTATTATAATTTATTATACTTTTCTCCGACTCAAAAATTTTGCCTACTTCCAATGCCATTTTGGCTTCTTTATAACTGGATGAAACAAATTTCAAATCATTAACTACAGTACCCATAGCTACATAACAGCTGCCGCTCGCAGCTTCCTTCAAAAGCTCATAAATACTTTGGGCACACGTCAAAGCCTCATCCGGCTCATTTGTTGTAAGTTCTTTGACTAATATAATACTGCTTTCATCCACTGCTGTTACAAAGTCCTTGTTTCTTTTAGGAAAAATCTCTCTAACGATTTCCGGCAATGAATTTTCATTATCAGTAACCGTATCTCTCGGCTCAATAAGATAAACTATACGGCGAACATTGTTTTCTATATGCATTTTCTTAGCCCTGCTATATATATCAACAAGAAGCAAGTTATCAAGCAGCAGGTTTTTAATAAAATTATCCTTGTCATAGCGTTCTTTATATGCAATTAAAAGGGTTTGTATGTTAAATGCTGCAAGCTGCCCAACCCTATAGCTTTCCACATCTTCACCTTTAGCGGCAACTACATATTCCGAAATATTGTTATCAAAAACCTTAAAATAGTTATAGCCCGCAAGGCTTTGCCCCTCTGCAGGAGAGGCTATAAAACTTTCCAAATCTTCAATTTGCCTGCCTATCATATCCTCTTCCGTACTAGCAACCACTTTGCCTTCACGCTCAATTACGCTTATGTCGCATTTTGTTATGTTTTTAAGACCCATTACAGTATTTTGCAATATCTGGGTGGATATCATATTTTCACTCCATTCGCTAGGTGCCACACTATAAAAACCAGCGGTCAATAAGCTACAAATCTGCTTTTCGCCCATTATTGACCGCTAGTTCTAAATATTCATAATTACCCCTACAGGGCAATGGTCACTGCCGTACACATCACTATATATTAAAGCATCTGATATTTTTTCTTTTATAGAGTCAGATACAAGAAAATAATCTATACGCCAGCCGGAATTGTTTTCCCTTGCATTTCGCATATAACTCCACCATGTATAAGCTCCAATTTTATCCGGATAAAGATAGCGGAAGCTGTCTGTAAAGCCCGATTCCAGCAAAACAGTCATTTTCCCCCGCTCTTCGTCTGTAAAACCTGCATTTTTACGATTGGTTTTAGGGTTTTTCAAATCTATTTCCTTATGTGCTACGTTTAAGTCACCACAAACAATAACCGGCTTTTTAGCATCTAATGCTTTAAGGAAAGCCCTAAAATCATCCTCCCACTCCATACGGTAAGGCAGGCGCAGAAGCTCTGCCTTGGAATTGGGAGTATAAACATTTACTAGGTAATAATCTCCATATTCAAGGGTTATAACGCGTCCTTCATTGTCATGATGGGCAATACCTAAGCCATATGCAACACTTATAGGCTTTTCTTTCGTAAAAACCGCTGTACTTGAATAGCCTTTCTTAACCGCGGAGTTCCAATAGGAATGATAACCCTCCGGGCTAAAGTCTATCTGCCCTTCCTGTAATTTAGTTTCTTGAAGGCAGAGTATATCTGCTCCCACTTCTTCAAAAAATTCCGGAAAGCCTTTTTTCATAGCGGCACGAAGACCGTTTACATTCCAAGAAATTAGCTTTTTCATAAAATGACGCCTCCATATCCAAGCTGCTTTTGTATATTTTACCAAATACTTAGCCATTTGTATATAGTTTTTTCGTAATTTTGTATATGCAGTGAAACTACACCTCGCATTCACACTTTAGCTGGCACAAAATGCAAAAACAACCGCCGGCACTTAATATATGCCAACGGTTGTTTAACTTTTATTTACCCTAAAGATTTCATATATCTGATTATTTCAGTAATAACAGTTTCAGCTTCATCACAAGGCACTTGAGTTGTACCAACCCTATGATGCCCTCCTCCATTAAATTTTAACATAAGATGCCCTACATTTGTATTACAAGAGTGATTTATTATACTATGTCCAACGGCTATAGTACATTTTTCCTTATTTTGTCCATCTGCAATCCAGATAGATGCGTTTTGCTCCGGATATATGGAATAGATTAAGAATCGGTTGCCGGTATATATCGGGTTAACCCCGCGAAGGTCTGTAATAATTAAATTTTCATCGACTATAGTATATTTCTCAAGCATTTCTTTAAACAAAGATTCCTGTTCAAAATATACGTTAACCCGCTCTTTCACATCAGGCAGCTCAAGTATTTGCTCAATACTCATTTTACGGCAAATATCCATAAGTTTTTCTATTAGCTGATCGTTGCTTATAGCAAATTTTTTACTGTCCAGTCTCGTCCTTGGATCCATAATAAAGCCCAAAAGCACCCATCCCGTAGGGTTAAGAATTTCTTCCTGAGTTAAATCTGCGCTGTCAACCTTGTCTACAAACTTAATCATCTCTTCAAAATGCGGCATTTTATCCGCACCGCCGTAATATTCATATATAATTCTTGCGGCACTTGGTGCCAGACGTGCTTCACCTTCAAAGGGAACTGCCGTAGACATGCGCTCCGCCTCGCTTGCATGGTGGTCAAACCACATTTTGCAGCCTTCAACATAGGGTATATTTGCTAAAACATCATTGTCTGTAACAGGGATTTTTCCATCTTGAACATCTTTAGGGTTTACAAATTCCCATCTGTTTACAATCCCTAGGTCTTTCAAAATAGCCGCACATCCCAGCCCGTCAAAATCAGCTCTCGTTAATAGTCTCATGTCATTTCCTCCTAGGTTTAATCTAATAAATAGTCAAGTATCGCATCAATATGAATAGCAGTTGTATCAAGGAGTTCTACATCCAAATCTTCGTCTTTTATTGCAAGAGGAAGCTCGGTACAGCCTAGTACTAAGGCATCAGCTTTATGCTCTTTTATAATATCCCGCCCTATATCCAAAATAACTTTTCTCTCACTTTCAAGGACAATTCCCCCTTCTAAATTAGGAAAAATTATATTGTGTATAAGTTGCTGCTGGGCTTTATTAGGGACAATAGCTTCAATACCGTATTTGGCACATTTCACTTCATACATACCACTTTTCATAGTAAAGCCTGTGCCAAATACAATGAGCTTTTTATGCCCCTTAGCTTTAGCTTTTTTACAAGTTTCATCCACAATTCCAATAAGAGGGATAGGTGATGACGCCTTAATTTCATCAAATACAATATGAGCCGTATTTGCCGCAATAGCTCCAAAATCTGCCCCGGCGTCATGTAATGTATCAACCGCATCTATAAACAGCCGGGCAAAACCTTTCCAATCCTCTTTTTGCGCTAATTCATAGGCAATAGCTAAGTTTAAACTCTCAATAGTCATAGGCGGATTTTCACCGCTTTTAAATTGACCTGTATTCACCCTTTTTTGATAAGCTTCATTAATCCCTTTGTAATAATCTAAAGTAGACATATACCCCACGCCGCCTATAAGACCTAGCTTTTTCATAAACATCAGCCCTTTCTGACTTAGCAACAGTGCATAAGCTTGTGTTGAAGCAAAAAGCGATAGAAAAATTGTCTGAAACAGGTTATGCACCATTGCCATTTATAAAGGCACTTTCGGTTCAAACACCTCAAAGTGACTGTACCCTTCTTCTCCACTATGGATAAGCTTATAGCCTCCTAACGGTTCCGGCTGCCATTCACGAAAGTTTTTATTAGAGTTGAAATTTGCAAATAACCCCTGCATTATCGCAACTATAACGCCGCCGTGAGTTACACATATAGCATTTTTATAACCAGCTTGTATTATACGCGCCGTAAGGGATAAAAAACCCATATTCACACGACCGTAGAAAGCATTTTTAGACTCACCAGCCGGTGGCTTATAATCTCCCGTTTTGTCGTTAATCCATTTGATATATTCGCTGTTTTCTTTCAAATCCTCATAGGATTTCATATCGAATATACCAACATTCAGCTCCTTAAGAAGGGGAAGAATGCCAATTTCCAACCTGCTTTCATCTGTAAGTATTATCTCCAAAGTTTCGTTGCATCTAGTCATTCCGCTTGAAAAATAGCCCTGACAAATGGGATAGGATGCCCTATATTTTTGAAGCTCCCGCCGCCCGTTCCCAGACAAGGACAATTCCGTATTGCCGCAGTAAAGTTTTTTTTCAGTGGCTCTTGTTTTTCCGTGTCGGATTAAGTAAAGTTCAAAATGCTTGTTACTCATTACTCTGACTAACTCCTAAATATATTCCCTAAAAATTTCCTTAAGCTCTTCTTTTTTGTCCTCAGAAAGCTCCAAAAGCGGGCACCGCACATAGCCCCCTTCATAACCTAAAAGGCTTGCTGCGTATTTAAGCCCCGGAATGCCGTATGTTGCCGTAACAGCAGTGTTTAGTACAAACATTTTTCTAAATAAGTCAACCGCTTCCCCTTGAGCACCTTTTTCAAACAACTCCTGAATTTTTGCAAGCTCATTTGGATTAGAGTTGGCAAGGGCAAATATACCTGCTTTAACTCCCAAAGTAAGTGCCGGATACCACGCTGAAGCTGTCCCCACTAATATTTGGAAGTCTGCATCTACAGTAAGCCCTTGAAAGCGTACCAACTGCCCAATATCACCTGTAGAGTCCTTCATACCGATAATATTAGGATGATTTGCCAGTGTTTTAAGAGCGGCATCAGGGATATTTACATGAGTAAATTTAGGCACATTATAAAGCATTATAGGTATTTTGGAGCCTTCGGCAACCTTGGTAAAATAATTGATTAGTGCCGGTGCGCTCATTGCGCTCCCATAATAACAAGGGGTCAAAATAAGTGCCGCCTCTACACCTAAATCAGCTGCTTTGTTGGTAAGGGCAATGGTTTCCGTATCTGTTTCCATACCTGTGCCTGCAATTATTATCCGGTCTTTTTTTGCGGTTTTTTTGGTAAGTTCCACAAGTTTAAGCTTTTCAGCCTCGGTCAAATAAGCTGTTTCAGAATTTGAGCCTAAAACCAAATAGCCGCAGAGTGCGCTGTCGTTCCATTTGTTCATATTTTTCTCAAATTTCCCATAATCCACATCACCTGCAGCAGTAAACGGGGTTATCATAGGGGGAATAACGCCTTTGAAATTAATAGACATATTAACACTCCTTATTAGACCTGTCCGCTAACCTCATTCCGCCACATTTCCGGCTTATCTTTCACTAAGACTTCGTCGAAGCCTCTTACCAAAAGCTTTGGCTTTGCGTCGCCGGCTTCTCCTCGTTTAGCAAAAAAGCACTCGAAAATTTAACGAAAGCAAGTTAGCGGACAAATCTATTAACTATATTAATCCCATGTTATCATTTATTGCAGGCTTTTACAATAGTTAGCTTGATAAATCTGCCTCAATCTGTTAAGCTTTTAATATGAGTCAGTTAATCACTGTATTAAAAGATAACCGTATAGGGCTGATTGTTTTAGGGATTTACCTTCTGTTGGCACAGCTTATTTTCGGCTATATTTGCCCTTCTATGTGGCTTTTGGGGCTGCCTTGCCCTGCTTGCGGGCTTACGAGGGCCGCGTTTTCTCTTATAAGGCTGGATTTTAGAGGCGCGGCTGCTTATAATCCTATGATTTTTGCCGCTTTACCAGCATTTTATTTTTATCATAAAAAATATCTAATACCTTTTGCAATTATTGTACTTGCTTTGTTCGTAGTTTTTTTTGTGAGGATTAATGCCTCTTTCGGGGTTGAACCTCTGATTATAAACAGAAATGCTCTAATACATATTTTATTAGGAGGGTTTAGATGAGTAATGACAATACTGACAATAATAACAATTTAAACAACTCACAGGATTTTAGAGGGCAAGGACTCAACGACCCGCCGCCTTTTTCAGTTCCTCATTCAGGCTACCCTTATCCTCACGGGGGAATACCACCGCAAAGAGAAATGACTTTTAAAGATTGGATTATTTTAAATATTGTATTGTTAATACCTTGTGTCGGACTTATAATGCTTTTAATTTGGGCTTTTTCTAATGATAATAAGACCCGTAGCGATTTTTGTAAAGCCTATCTTATTGTAAATATTGCTGTTGTTGTAATTGTTTTCCTTTTTATGTTTATATTTAGCTTTGCGATGTTTGGTTTAATTGGAAGTATGGTGCAATATTTCTAAAAATTTAAATTAAAAAGCTGTTACAGATTTAATCTGTAACAGCTCAGAGTGTAGACAAACCCCATTTGCATGGGGGGAAGGGTTTGGGAAACAAAGAGTTTCCCAATTTTAATCCGCAAGTCGGGCTTCGCTCGACTGAGGGAAATCCGCTGACCCGGGCCGCTTGGGCGAGCAGTCCGCGTAGCGGACGACCAGC
>Ga0123352_10004435_pt1 | contig 20674 bp, 15 predicted proteins | sample TergutLab28metaG_FD_89700 | JGI IMG/M metagenome (GOLD analysis project Ga0123352, IMG submission 89700) | Labiotermes labralis P1 segment gut microbial communities from Petit-Saut dam, French Guiana - Lab288 P1 | ecosystem: Host-associated > Arthropoda: Insects > Digestive system > Gut ...
GCTGTAATTTGGTACAAGAAATTTCATTTCATATAGTAAAATTTTCTTAATTTTTGGTACTTTAAGACTATTTATGATGACAACCAATTTATTTGTCATTGCTAATGTAAAACAATTGCAAACTGGCGGTAGTTTTAGAAATTTACTGCCTTTTTTTCGAACATCTTGGAGTGTTGGCGTCCTAAATTCAGCACTATTTTTTAACAGTTTTCACAATCGGGTTGAGTTTGGAACGATTTTGGAGGGCCTTCGGAATTTCGGGAGGGGTGTTTGAACCCCCCCTCGGTACGCCACTGCTCCAGACGGCCTTTTGTGTGTGATGGTCCCTCATGTTTTTTAATACTTTTTTAAGGATGGGACCAAAGTGGATGTGGTTGTTATAACTTCTAAACAACCTGAAATGATATGTAGTAAATTAGAAAATAGTGTGGAGAAATTAAGTAATATGGAAATGATAATTAAGTGTAATAGTAAACTTTTTTAAAAACTTACATGAATCGGGAAATTTATATATCCAAACTTGTTGTGGAAAATTCTTCTATGCACTTATTAAACTGTGTCCTTATCTTCATTTTTTGCCAACCTGATAATGGCCCGTGAGACCAAAACATATTGTTGAGTTGATACTGAATAAATGAATTACTGTTTTTCACTTGGTATAAAAACTCCTTATTTACTTATTGCCTCTCAAATCACCTGACCCACCAGCTGTTTCTCTGTTTCCATTACTAATATATACACCCTACCTTGGGCAATGAAAAGGGTACAGTTAAAATAATGTGACCTGGACAGGCCATTATATGACAATCTGATGAATGATCAGTCCACTAAGTCATATATGAGGGAGATTCAAATGAAAACCTCAAAAGCATGATAAGAATTATATATGAATATTTAAGGTTTTCATCTGACTCGACCCCATACATTTATGCCTAAAAAAAAGACAACATCAGGAGGGTATGTGGTAAGGGATGCATGGAGAGTGACCAGATAAATGAAGAATTACTTGGTTTGAGCCCAACATGCAAGTTTGTTGTGTGTCTAAGTGCGACAAATGAGGGATGATTGGGAAATGAAATTCCTTCTGCTCAATCAACTTTATATCTACTGTAACTCTGGATAAAAAGAGTGGGCAGGCTTAAGAGGTGTTAAAAAATTGTTAGAAAATCCTGTCACTTTATTGACAGACAAATTATGGCACAAATAAATGATTAATGAGTTGTTGGAAATCTCAAAAAACCAGGATGAGGGTGTAGGGGCTGGATTAATTTGGCACAGGATAGGGTGAAGTGGCAGGTTTTTGTAAACACAGTAATGAAATTTCACGTTCCATAAAATGGACAGAATGTCTTAACTAGCTGAAGAACTTCTGCTTCTCAAGGATTCTGCTTGATGCAAATAGTCATTTAATTGTTTGTTTGGTTTTTAGGCAGGTGGGTAGGTAGGTAGTTAGATAGGTAGGTAGGTGGATGTGTAGGTAGGTAGGTAGGTAGGGTGGCTAGTTGGCTGGGTAGTCGGTTGGTTGGTCAGTTGATCAGTCGGTCAGTCAGTTATCAAGTAATTATTTAGGTTATTTGAGGACCGCAGTGGCACAGTGTTGTGCTACAGATCGGAAGGTCGCTGGTTCAATCCCAGCAGGTGTCACTGGAATTTTTCATTGACATAGAATCTTTCCGATTACACTATGGTCCTGGGGTTGACTCAGCCTCTAACAGAAATTAGTACCAGGAACATTTCCTGGGGGTTGAGGCGGCCGGTAGCCAGTACCAGTGGCCGCGCGGTCTAAGGTGTAGGTCTGCAGCCGCTCGCCTGCTGAGATTGTGGGTTCGAATCCCACGGGGGGCATGGATGTTTGTCTGTTGGCCAGTGCAAAGGCTGACAACCTTACCATCACCCTGTGCCATTGTAATGCAATCTGGGAACCTTAACTTCCTGGAACCCTCTGGGCCACTCCAGACCTATAATGGGACTGCTTTATTTAGTTTATTTGCTTGTTTGCTTGTTTGTGTGCTTATTTGTTGTGGGAGATTATTTTGAAACATATCACATTAACATGTGCTACCTGTAACCTACCGCATCTAGTGTCATCTCTCCTGTATCCACCTCTGCAAGCACATTGCCCATTAAAACACCATACAGTTTCCTGTCTTGGGTCACGTGGCACTAAACATTGAGCATCACCTCCACATGGTTGACCCAGGCCTGTAATAAAGAACATGTATAAATATCAAAGAGTTAAACTATTTTTTTTATTCACTTCACACAACAAATCTCTCAGAATCAATATGAAATTGGGGACTCAATATATTTGTTCATATCTTAAGAAAATGGTAGTCCTGGCCATAGTTTCTGTGATTAAAGTGACAACTTCAAGACTACTGTTTATGCAATATGGCAAACACTACCTGAATTTCTGTAATAAAAGTGAGACCTTCAAGCCTTACCTCCATATTTCTTGGCAATTGTGACTGGAGTTTGTCACTAACGTCGAAACTCAAACCTAACCTCAAATTCTATGTCCACATTAGTGGACTACTTTTTTTAATCCATGTCAGTAACTTGAACTGAGTTTTTGTCAATGTGTACCTTGTTAACCCTCATGCAGTGTGGTATAAATTCTAAAAAAAGAAATAAAATAAGGGAATGCATAAACAAAAAGTTTATTGTACAATTACATTAACATGTTTACTCATAATTTTTGCTTTAGTTAGTGGGAATGTAGTATTTGAATTTTTAATGAATGAGGAATTGTGAAAACAGTTATACCTTAGATGGGAAATAAAAGTGTCCACTGCTCCATGTTTGTGTTAGTGTGAGCTGTTGTCACAGAACTGTCTTGGCCAAGATTGTTGAAAACCCCTTCTATGTGCATCCTAATACCATTAATTTTTCAATTGTAATTTAGAAAATTCCATCAGGAAATTTGAAGAAAAATTGGAGGTATTTACAATGAACGGACTACATAAAGTAGTGTACATTTATTACATTAGTTTATTAGGCACAAATGAATTTTGTAACTAAAATGACAAACAAATTCTGTTAAGCAAGTACAGACATTAATCTATTAATTAATGTAGAATATGTTACATGTCTAGAGTCAACATTGTAACAGAGGAAAAAATTACAACATTAAAAACTGCTAATAAATCCTTGAAAATCTGTACAGTTGATGTACATGGGAACAACTTAACAAATGGGAATGACATCCATAATTGAGCCTGAAGCACATTTGAAAAAGAATGTGTCTGATTCTGCTCTGAATATTTTACTTCCCTGCTTCCTCCCTGAAAATAGAGACTGAGAGAGGCCTACATGGGAATATTGATTTATCCGTTATTTTATGTGAGTGTGAAGCTTGGTATGTTAGTGTCTCGCTGAAAAAAAAACACTTACTAATGTAAGCAAATCATTAATGGCACAGCTTGGTGTGTGGACAAAAGTGCATAGGTCTAATGAAGATATTCCAAATTTGTACTCTATAGCTTTGAATGTTGGTACTGCTACTTCTGCTACTGCTTCTGCTACTACTACTATGACTACTATTACTTCTATTACTATACTACTACTTTTATCTTCTTCCACTTCTACTTTGGTTTGTATACAAACCACAAACACATTCCCTCTTCAGTGTCTAATGGTTTTAAGATTTGAGGTTCTCACTGTAGTGTTGTTTAAGATTCAAGTTTTCTGGGATGTTTTGCCATATTGAACAGTCACAATGTCCCAGACAAGTTGAATCTTCATTCTATTTGCTGACTGGTTATTTGAGAACCCACTGCCTTATGTTTTGCATTATACCTTTTAAGATCCATTTATTATTACATTTCACCTAATCTGAACATCCTTGACCTCATAAATCTCACAATATTTGTCACCAAGTACAAATCATATAGTTCCTCAATGTGCAGTTCTCTCTTGATCTCCCTGTACTGCCTACTTCTCTGGTGCATGGATTTTTCCCAACATTGTTCTCTACCAACCACAATCTATGTGTGTTCCATAAAGTAAGAGACCCATGTTCATATCCACACATAACAACAGTCAAAATTACAGTTCTGTATATTTATGGTGTTTATAACAGGACCCATAATTGCTGGGATAATGCAATTGAGGAGGATGGCTGATTGTAGGACCCAAAACACTACATTGTAAATCATAGATTGGAAACTGTTTGTCCCCATTCCTGTCTAAAATCAAGACACTGCTAGGGGAAGAAACAGAGGGTGAAATGGTTAGCATGCATATCATGTGTTGCGGAGGCCAAAGATTTATACAGCATTTTGTTTTGAAAAAATATTTGTAAAAATATTAAGGTTTGTAATACAGGAATAAATTGTAGAAATGTGAAATATAAATAATGTGCTTAACATTCAGTTTGCATAAAAGAAGTTTTACATCATCCTCTCTGGTCTTCATAGGAAATTTTTACATCCTGAAGATACATGCTAATTTCATGTGTTCTAGCTGGAATTAAGAGTTTGCGCATTTTTGGCAGATACGGTACTGAGATTTCTAGGATTTATGGCATCCGTGCTGTTCACTTTCAATTATGCAACCCTCTGAATCAGGAACTCTTTGCTGTTTCAGATTCTGACAAACTACTGTTGAATACTTCTCTGATTTTGCTGAGTGTTGAGGGAAATTCTGTGCAACCATTAATTTATTTCCCTTAATGAGGTCGGTATGATTATTCTTGTACTAAATATAGCATTATAAATTATGTTGCTAATGTATACCTTGTACATACCAATATTCCCAACACAGTGTTGTTCATTATAGGTGAAACTGCTTACGCATTGACATGTGCCCGAAAGACAGTCTGCTTGGAGTAAGTCTATGCACTGGATACTCTCAGAACAGGATTCACCATGGCCAACCTCTATGCAAATAATACACATTCCATCAAAATATAATGGATTGTCACTGTACATGTAGAGCTTCAAGGTATATTTTCCGTGTGATTGTCTTCCATACTCATTCAAAGACTTTTATTATAGGCAGACCTTCTAATGAATCAGAAATTACATATCTTTCCACTTTAATTTTTATTAATGAGACTTTTTTGTGATTATGCTGGTCTTAGTGGCCGCGCGGTCTAAGGCATAGGTCTGTGACCACTCGCCTGACAAGATTGTGGGTTCGAATCCCACCAGGGGTATGGATATTTGTCTCTTGTGAGTGTTGTGTTTTGTCAGGTACAAGTCTCTGAGACAAGCTGATCACTCATCCAGAGGAGTCCTACCGACTGTGGTGCATCATTGTGTGTGATATAGAAACCTCGTGAATGAGAAGGCCCTGGCCCAATGGGGGGCTGTTGTGCCAAAATAAATGTGATTGTGACAGGCAGTTTTCATATAACCGAAGGTAGCATTGAAGTGGTAACATGCATGCTTTGTATTTGGGACGGCCATGGTTTGTTTCTCTTCATGGCGCCTGCTCTGTGGACAAAGGCTCCCCATTTGCCATTACTTATAAGCCACAGATAGTGTGGTTTAGTAAAACATAAGTAAGATGCATGTATGTTGTTCTACATTTGTTATGTCCTAATTATTCATTTTGTGTGTTTAATACTGAAGCAAAATTGTTTTTCACAACTCTGTCAGCATTCATGTCAGTACCAGTTAATGTGTCGTATTTTGTTAAAATACACAGAAATGGAATTTTATAAACAGTAATATGATTATGTATTTTAAGCACATTAAAACCAAGTTAGAGTGAAAACATTTTCTGCTATTTATATACGTGAATAAGGCTATCTGTTCTTCAGTTTAGTATTGACACTTGCCTCAAAAAACTGGTAGCAGTAATGTCAAATATATAGCATGAACTAAAGAGCAAGAACACACATTCCTAGTTCCAGTTAATGGCCTGTCAGTCAATTTTACTTAAAACTATAGTCTGTGCACCACTACATTCATATTATTTTGAATCTAAATGTAAAAGTAACACAACAACATGAGTAAAATGTTAACAGCACACATTATAGACTGTCAAACTCAACAGTAATTAGAGAATGTATTCATTAAACATCAAAGGTGAAGCTGTGAATGTTTTTTCTCAGAGTTCATCTGGAGAATTTGAGGAAATCATTCAAACCTTGTCAAAGATGGTCAGTAAAGCAAGTGATGTTCAAACTGGGTACTGCCCAAGCAGATCCAGAAAGTTCATGTTAGCCATATTAATTGGCTTCACAAACATAACATTTTTACCCATCACTGCTTGAACAGATTTTGAATACCAAGTCGCAAAACAAGTAATTGGGAGTGTATGTTGAAAGTGTATGCGATGTTGGTCGTAACATAATGAAAGAAATACAACCCATCAAGGCGCAACTGTATTGTAGTGACTGTAATAACAGCTGCATGTTTTGGCTACATAAAGTAGCCATCATCATACTGTGTAAAACAGAAGTGTAAAAAGGAGAATTATGTGTTCTGTATTACATATTATGTATGGCTGTGAAATGAAACAGATGCAGGGTTGATCTCTTCCACAAGGTTTGGTAGCCTGCAAGAACCTTTCATATCAGATATTGGAAGTGAGGGAAACCACTTAATGATTGTTTTTTTCAAGCGGAATCCAACATTACAATTGAAATGCATTAAAAGATTAAGGTTTTGTTTATTCTGCAATGTAGATCTTCACCGGCATGTAAATTCATTTTTCCCTAAATGCAATAAAGGAGCATAAGCTCATTTTACCTGTGTAGACAAATTTGTGTAATCATTGAAGAGTGTTATTTGTGTTTTCTGGAATGTGATACCATGTATTTTTGTACAAAAGTACCGACTTTTCAGAGCAATCAGCTGCTTCTATTGTCGTTGTAGAAATGAATTCCTCTATTCTGTTCTATTCCGACGGTGGAGACCACATGTTCGTCTGAAACGTCTGTACTGGAGTACACGGCGCACATTCCAGGGGCTGCAATAACCTTTGTAGTCGCCTCCGTGAGAAATTCAAATCTCGCAGTAAGGTCAGATGGTAAGTTATGAACAAGCGAATTTATGTGGTGGGCAGTGGATCAAGTTCATGACTATGAATTTAGTCGTAAAGTTCGCTAGGCTTCTGTAAAACACATCACAGGGATAATAACTTACTGCGAAGACACTGGTTGTTACTACTATCAGCAACAAAACTGTCGATGCAAACACAAATTCCACTTATGCATGCTGTGTCGTTCACGGGTCTACAGTTTTCAGATGTAGTGCAGGTGCCTCCTATAGCTGTAATGAGATTTAAATTAGAATTAACACTCTCCACCATGTATGTCTGAGCTTCATTCATAAGCACTGATAGTCTGTTTTAATGTGAGAATAGAACATTCAAAATGGTTACACTTAAAAGGTGACCACTACAATTGCACACGATTCTACATTCAACTTTCATTTAAGGTTCTGATTAAAAGAAATTTCGTGAATAGCGTATACAGTACGACTGAGAGACAAACACGTGTAGGTGAAACAGAGAAACTGCAAGACCGTAGGTTCATACTCTGATGAGGGTCTTGAAGAGTTGTGAGACTTTCTGAGATGTGATGCTGTGTCGTTAGGCGAGTGGTTCCCGAATTTGTAAGGATAATAATGTCTTCTTCTTCAACGTCTTGGATTACCTGACCTTCAGGACAAAAGAAACCACGGTTCTTCATAACGTCGGGGACTGCTAGCCCAACGGCACAGTACCACATCCCAAATGATTTGTGTCTTATTATGGAAAACACGAGGTATCCCTTAGTTAATATTCTGTTTGTCGTCACTGAATACAGAACTATTACAGAACTATCACACTGAGGCGTCTCATGATTTTCCCTTTAAAGTATTTGATGAGGTCGGCCAGATAAAGAAGACAACGTGCACGGGAAATTAAAAATTTAAGCAGAAATTTGATTGGAAAATCTGATGAGACGAGGCCAGTTGGGGGGACTTAGGAAAAAAACGGAAGGGAATTTCAAGATGTGAGTTATTTAAATGACATCAACTTCCGAATTTTTAAGTCTGGATCAGGAATGTACACGACGATGTCAATAGTCGATTTTCTCTTTGCGAACTTTCCTAAAAAGGGGTCCCATAAGTCACAGCTGAACTCTTGTCACATCACGCACCAACCTTAATACTATGTGATAGCACTGGGTCGGTTAGCATGAGAAACCTCTCCCTTTGAGAATTCATATACCCACAGAGACAGAACTAGCTTCGCTGCTAAGCGTGTCATGTTCAGGGTTTTATTTGTCCAAAATGCACGCCAAGCAGCTTCCAGTTCACAAAATTCGATCTTACTTCACAATCTGTGTCGTAGAATTTGTGAACTACCGCTCTGGTATCTGAATGCAAATGCAGCAGTTTTGTTGCACTTTACCAGTTGAGCCGATCATTTTGTTAGAGACCTCAAATCTATCACCAGTTTGGTCCAGTTTTGCGCAATTAGCAAATGTCTGCCATGTATTCTTTTATTGTCCAGAATGTTACCTGCTTCTCGAAACCTGTCACATGATAGTAAACTGATGCCCACTTTTGAAAAGCCGCATGAGGAAATTTCTGACGATTTTACGAGATTGTTGGTAGCATGATTTTATTTTGCATACGCATCATTAAAAAACACGCGATATTCCAATGGAATCGGCACAGCGACAACACATGTCTCATAGAAATCTCGCAGCCAAGCAGATAAAATAAGCGACCCGGAAGAAACAGCGACTCTTGACAATTAACATAATGTATCTGTATTATATATATATATATATATATATATATATATATATATATATACATACACCCGCACACACACACACACACACACACACACACAAGGTGACGATGAGAGCCTACGCAAATTTTTTCATACAGGCTAGGGAAATTGCCTAAACAGTTTGAACTTGCATTGTCATCAATCTTGCCGATTGTTGGAATATAATGCGTCAGCTATAAATTTACCAAATTATCGGTGGTGCCCACCGCCTCCGTTTGAAGATAATGATCTTTTGATTCCAGAAATGAACAGTGCATACGAAAACTGATTTATTCTGCGATAGGTCCAAATATTTGTACAACCAAGAAACCTACCTTAGGCTATCCAGATTTTTAACCATCTGCCCTTTGGTCTTGCGCGTTCTTTCTTTATCTAATTTCATGTCACTTCCTATGCAGCGCGCATTATTTAGCATAATGCTACACGTCATTCATACTCTTAACAACGATGTATAAACTGCAGGATTATAGAGTGTCGCGTGAGAGAACGGGTTCATCTGTGAGGTGAGTTTGAAAGGATGTGTAAGGAAATTCGTAGTGTGACAGTTTCAAAGTAGGCATACTATCCGGTGTTTTCCTGGCGAGACCACAAGAACTCCTACAACCTAGTAAATAACTCCCTATTTCACTCTATCGTATCAGTGACCATGACAAAGGCGAGACGCTCCTACTTGTCATGCAGCGGAGCTCTCGTCTTCAAATTATACATCCGGACTAAACGGGGTCGACCAGTTAAAAAGTGAAATACTTTACAAGGGACCGGAGATAACAGACCGACATTGACGACAGAACGAAATTTTGATTCGCTTAGCAAAATATTTGTCACGTTTTGGAAAACCTTATCATGGAAACCTTCCTTTACAAAGTCTGCACGTAACGTGTGCACATACGTAACTTCCAAGCACGACCTACGATAAAAGGATTTAACATGAACATCTGACAACTTTCTTTATACGATTTGAGTTTCAGAATTAATATACTATTACCCTATATGAAATAAATACCAACATACGCACTCATATATTATTAAATCACCATTTTATTAACACTACGCGTCACTCCAACATGTTTCGACCCCTAAAGGGTCATCTTCAAGGAGTACATTTGATATATTCTAACAGCAAGGTCAGCATAATGAGCCACATGATGTGAACTTTAATATCTGATGATTCATTTTTAAACTTTTTATCTTGTTGCTAGAATGTACCACATATACTCCTTGAATATGACCCTTTAAGGGTTGAAACATGTTGGAGTGACATGTAGTGTTAATAAAGTGGTGACTTAATACTATATGAGTGCATTTGTTGGTATTTATTTGATATAATGATATTGGTGCACGGACATGAACAATATAGAGTATTTTTACAGCGTTACGTGCCGTAGAACATAATGTGTTTTGCGGTTTAGACATTGTATTAATTGTACCGGCTTGAAAATTGTAGAATAATTAATTACCACGCCACGATATTTTACCAGTCTTCAAATTCTCTGTACAGGGCTTTTCTATCATCTTAAATAATAATGATAATAATAAATTACACTTTTACATAGGCATGAAAATGGGGGTAAAATAAGACAATGAACACTGGTATGAACATGTACCAAAATTAGTGGAAACAAGTCGGGAAGATAAGGTAATCATTGTTTGGAATCAAGTGCAAACCGACAGAACCATCCCTAACATTCAACGGGATGTTAGAATTCGTGATCATGAAAATGGAATATGTACGCTAATAGAAGTTGCAATATCAGGAGGCAGAAATGTGATTAAGAAAGGAGTTGAGAAGATTCTAAAATATAAAAACATTGCAATAGAAATTGAATGCACGTAGAATGTAAAAAAAGTGATACCAGTAATAATAGAGGAAGCTGTTATCATCAAAATCATTCAGAAAATACCTGAGCAAAATACCTAGTAATCAAGAATGTAGGAAATGCAGAGAACAGCCATGGTGGCCACTGCACACATACATAGGAAAGGACTAATGTAAAAGTATAAAACATTCAGCATGGGAAATAGCATTTCATGTGCCATGTTCTGTAACTAAAGAACAGCTGCAACACTATATACCTTAGAAATATGGGTTGTTTCAGGTATATAATTGTAAATACCCTGCATAAAGTTGATAACGTATAATTTATACTTCAAAACCTGTACATGTTTCTGACGACTATCAAAAGATTAACACCAGGTTACCACAGTGGTAGTCCCTTTTAATTTAATTTCTTTTATTATCCCTGAAGATCAGTTGGACCGATCTTGTGAAAAATGAATAACGGAGTCAGGGAGAAAAGGAATATCCGACATACAATGAAAAGAAGGAAGGCTGACTGGATTGGTCACGTCTTGCGTATGACCTGCCTTCTAAAGCACGTTTTTAAAGGAAAGATACAATGAAGAAGACGTAAGCAGCTACTGGAGGACCTTAAAGAAAAGAGAGGATATTGGAAATTGAAAGATGAAGCAATAGATTGTACTTTGCCGAGAACCCACTTTCGAAGAAGCTCTGGACCTGTCGTAAGGCAGACTACGGGATGATCAATGATTATTCCTATTCACATTTCGTTTACTTCACTGAACCATCTTCCTTGTTTAAATAACTACATAACATCTGATTGATCTCTACAGCTTAATATTTTTCTGTGGGGCACATTTCCATGTCCACCCCCTTTCTAGGTGCTTTCGCAAAATTGCGAAAAGGGACAATTAACTTCGTCATGTCTGTCTGTCTGTCTGTCTGTCTGCCCGTCCGCATGGAACAAGTCGGCTCCAACTGGACAGATATTGATATTTGAGGTTTTTGTTAAATCTGTCGAGAAAATGCCAGTTTTATTAAAATCTGACATTAATGCGAGTGCCTTACATACAGACCTATGCAATCTTATGATAATACCTCGCTTAGTTCTTCTTAGAATGAGAAACGGTCCAGACGAAAGTTGTAGAGAAAATCAACACATGCATTTCATGTAAAATAATATATTTTTTTAAATAGTGCCGTTTAGGAGATAATGTGGAAAAACATGGTACAGACGGACAGGCCACAGACGACACAACATGGCGCATGCACTGTGCATGCTGGATAACAAAGCTGAAAACACGGACCCATAATATATAGCACCTATTGTTTTCCACTGCAACAATGGTTACGCGAACACCCCTCAATATTGCGTTAAACGTACATCGCCCGTCTTTTTTACTCAAGAATTCACTTCTCCATCTGCTCTTTTCTACGCAGTTCAAAGATATATTTTCAGTATCCTCCTTGCCTAAACGAAACAGTAACTACACCTGATTCTTCTCAGTTACCAGTATATCCAAATAGATACATGTATGTAGGAGATTTAATTAAACGTTTGATACCACTAGCCTATATCCGGAAAAAGTATATTTTACTTACCAGTAAATACATGTTAAAGTTTATTTATTTTAGAATCACTCTCAATTAAACACTTCAGAAGTGGGAAAAATTTTTACCTTATGTCTCTTTAATTACGTCAGACTGAAAAGAAACAAGAGTATAGGCAAAAAACATAAAAGCTGTTAAAGCGCGTTCGCACATTTTCGAAAAACAACTATTAGCTTCGTCATGTCTGTTCTTCCATCTGTGTACCCGCCTGTTCGCGTGCAACAACTGCACAGATTTTTATTTAATGTTAAAGGATTTTTAAAAAGAGTCGATAAAATTCACGTTTCATTAAAATATGACAAGAATAATGGGTACTTTACATGATGACCTACGTTCGTTTATTTTAATATCTCGGTGAATTCTACCTACAAGGAGAACTCTTTGAGACAAATTTGTGCAGAAAATAAAAATATATTTTGTGTTCAATATATATATCTATATCTATATATATATATATATATATATATATATATATATATTCGAAAATGGTGCCTTTTATGAGATAATGTGGGAAAATTGTCGTACGGTCGCACAGGCCACAAATGACAATATGGTGCATTTGCATTGCATACTGGATGCATGAAGCTGCAAGCACACATCCAGAATACGTAATTCTTATTGTTTTTCCTCAGAAATTACGGCTACATGAATGCCCCTCAAAGTTACTTTGGACATACATTGTCTGTCTTGTTTTCTACTCCTGCGCACAAGTGACAGTGTTGTGGCAGTCAGTCTACTGCCACGTTCGTATCAACGTAAACATGTTCAACTAGTATTTTATTACTCAGTTTCTGAATACAGCCTTGTCTTAGGTTGCCAATGTGTACACGGGATTTCATAAAGACCAAACACGATTTATTCTGGTTTTCTCATTCTCATGTAACTGCGGTTATGCAAAACATGTTTCTTTCCTCGAATAGTGCGTGACATATTCCGTATTCATATTTGTATCATTCTGCAATGATGTAAAAAGCAGAAAAAATGTTGCAATATAAGCGTTGGGACATAGCTCACTTACATTTCTAAATATATTTGTGATGAAATAAACATCAAAATAAGTATTTTACTCTAAAAAAAAAAGAAAATTATATTTGCAATATTTACCGTAATATCATTGTACCTAATAACTCTAAATTCAAATAAATAATACATAAATACTTCCCATACCCAGTCACTTACTTGTGCTTATAATGTACATATTTACCCTGTTTACCCTGTATACAAATTCTATAAGTAACTGATAATAAATCACATGCAAGCACGTGTTTTTTAAAGTGGTCATAGGTTTTTCTCCTATCAAAGAATATTTGCTGGTGAAACTTCGTAAGTATTGGTTTGACTGTAAAGAAATAAAGGGGACGAAAGAAAGGAGCAATGCGGGACTGTTGGTAGAATCACAGAAATTTAAATGAACTGTAGGTCCTCACTACATTTCAAATTTGACATGCTCTGATTTTTCAGGTTTGAGAGATGCCGTCTGCTTATTATGTGGTACAAACTGCTAGTCTCAAATTTGTTCTTTGCCAGTGGAATTCATTTCTTGGTAAATGTTCGCAACGACGCGTTAAGTTTTATCTCACACAGTGGGCTTTTGACATACACTTTATCTATCAATATTTTTCTTCTGTCAATATTCCAGGCGCCTGATAAACTTGGTGTCTGACCCTGATCCCTGGCCAAGAAATTCCAATGCTGTTATCTCTATCCTCTACTTACCTCACTAGGATATTTCAGTAATTCTTACAGCGAAATTTCCTGCGCCATGAATTTGTAGCTTATCACTCGATTCAACGTAGATGGAGCGATGGAAATTGTGCTTTGCCATACATGCTTCTAGGACTGTATGTGCAACGATTTTCGTGTATGTAAACGCCCAGTTTTCCCTCTTCCTTTCTCGTACTTCTCAGTATAAAAAGAATGTGCTTTATTACAAAGTATTGGCCTGGGTTCGAGACCTCCCTTATAGAAGTTATGGTAGGGCCCAGTAAAAATGCGAATAGATTAAGAGATTTTTCATAAACTATCGGAAGAAAATGAGTTTAATGTTCATTCACAGAGTGGATTTAGTCATTGCTGTGATATGTTCGTGAAATATTTGTCTGTCAGCGAACAAAATAGCGAAGATCGTGTAAGATCCCCTGCTCCATTCAGCGGCAAACTCGATATAAACGAAAAGAAATTAAATTAAATTGCGGAACTAGTGAACAGAGATTTTTATGTCTGTCCTACAATTTTTACAATATACGTCGATTTTGCACTTAGATCTCGGGCCCGCCACTCGAATGACAAAAACACGGAATAAGTAATGTGTGTGAGTCAGTGGATGAATCGCTGATGATGTGGAAGGGACGGTGGTCAGATCTAGGAATCTCTGTACCTTAGAGCAGTGTTTCCCAACCAGGGTTCTGCATGACATCATTAACGGTTCCGCGAAAATTTGTGGGATAAAGACTTGAAAATTGCGAAATTTGAAATACAATTAAAAATCTCAAATATTCATCGAAAGACAGGAAAGTGTTTCATTTTTCTTACAAAGTAAGCTGACTTTATATATATATATATATTTTTACAAATAAATTTTCTTAACAGTAACTTAGCAACAATTGAACCGCGCTTCCGGCTCTCAAATTTTTCTGGCTTATGGGCGTTTTCAGAGGTGGGGGCTCCTCCATGGAAGGAAGGTCGGTAAACACTGACCTAGAAAATTGTGTGGTGTGGGAAAGCGATCAGAGTGACCAAATATTTGGCAAATGTACTAGGACAAAAATTTATGCTAGATAACCCAATCGCTGAAACAGTATGACACTTATATGCTTGGCGTCTTGTAAAATGCACAGTTGTCGCGCATTTGTCAAATATACCAGTCGTGGGAACGCGGCTGTATAAATGTTTTTCAAATTACGGCGCTGTGAACGTGCCTGTAAAAGAAGGCCTTCAAAACCCAATTTGAAACAAACATGAATTTAGCATCGCTTCCAACAATATCACAAGTAAGCTTTCAAAATTCTGTCCCTTTTTTATAACAGACTGACGTTCATATACGGATTTTGGTAATGAAAAACGCGCCGGCTGAAAATTAGCACGTAGGGCGATTCCACATTAAATCGCAACGCAAAGAACACTGTGGATACTTTTATTAAATTTTGTGCGCTCTTTGGAAATCTCGAGAAACTAGCTACCGTGGAGTTTTTGGTCACTAGGTCGATTAGTTTTCCCCGTACCAAATTAAGTTCTCATAATTTCGTCAAAATTGTTCCCTCCGCGACTCTTTCGAACACATTAACTCCGGTATGATTTGATAAAGAAATCATCGGTCTTTCATTCTAAGCTTCGTAAGAAGATTATAATTGCTCATATATGAATAGAGGCTATGCCATTGGATTTATGACTTTTATTTTCACTGCTTTGCCTATCTCCGACATGATGGGAAAGTACCACAAGTTTCCTTGCTTTCTGCCCTACAATATGCACTTTATAATTGAGTGTAATTGAAGCTGAGCATATTTCGAGGCAGATGTTAGATCGGTCCCTCGCTATCGCCAGTTAGTGTTCTGGGAAAACTCTTTATGACCTGGTGGTATCGGCTACGCGATTAAATTTCAGTGACGTACATGAGGATGGAAACGTAAAGAAAGGAAGCAGGAAGAGAAGCGATTATAATAGAACATTGACACCCAGGAAGAACTGCTTAAGATTCAGCAGCAAGGGGTTTAATAATGCCATGCACAATGTGGAACGGTGAGAGTTCCGAAAGCAGCGGATGGACTTTCATGAATAGATTGTTAGCCTTGTTGGTAAGCCTGAAAGACAAGATTTTGCGACAGTAGTAGAAATGGAAAGAGGCAAAACAAGTCAGTGCTCTATAAACGATGAAGTTATATCGAAGTCTCGAAGAAAAGATAGTGCGATTGTAAATAATGTTCCCTAAATTGTTTGAATTGAGATCTACTCCTTGTGTTTAATCTCACTATTAACAAGTAGATACGGAACTTGCACTCAGAAGGTGGGCCGACAGGCATGGCCATGTTGATGAAATGTTAGTTGTTTTTTTTTTTGTGAAGAACCTAGCGCAGCTGGTGAACTGCCCTCTCTGTTTAAGGGAGATAATACTGTCGTAAAAGTTTATTTCGTTGCAATCTAATGAGTAGTGACGACATAAGCGGAAGTTGCAAAATATTAAGGCAGGATATTGCTTTATTTCTTCCACCAATTCGGTAAGGTTCACTGTGCAGAGCCTGTCCTCAATCAAGAGGGAAGGTAATGCTAATTGAGCGTAGTGAGTTGCAAGCAAAGTAATTTATGCTACTATTACATTAGAAAACACATCCTTCGACGAAACGGTGACAAACGCGGAACGTTCTTCTGAATGTGTACAATTTTATGGAGAAAGAAACAGAGGACGTAAAGGGACAAGTTCTCGAACACTACAGAAAACACCCGTTGGAAGTGAAAAAGTGGGTGGAAGAGGCAACTTAAGTTTTTCAAAATGAGAATTTCAAGAATTCTGGGACAGCAGACGAAGTATGAAACTCAAGCAACGTCATTCATTTCAGCCGACAAGACACACAAAGTCCTAAGCTTATGATAGATGATTTCAATAACATTGTCATTAGGCACACAATTCGTGAATTTTATCTGCAAGAAGGAATGTCACCAACCGTCCCTAACTGCTATCGAAATTGAGAGACAGGATTAGTGTTAAGGGCGGTAGCAGTACCTCAAGAAAACTTGTGAAGGAATTTGGTTTTCTTTGAACAGCACGACCTAAAATACTCGTATATGCTGGTATCACACCGCATAGTCCTGAAAAAGTACGGGTCAAAGGTCATCTGTCTGTGTACGAGGCAAGATATACATAGAAGAAGCCATTCTTGACTTGAAGGATGTCCTGAAGTTGAACCAGAACACAGAAGAATACCACAATGAAATAAAAGGCGAAAATTACAGTCTTTGGCTGTAAGAGAAATTTTAGTTTCTAATTTGGGCTCAAGTTTTCTTTCTGTGAATGATGATGCCTCCCAACATATCATACAGAAGGATAAAAACCAACATCGACTGCAAATAAATTCAAACGATTTACTGTTCAGTGTAGAAGAAACTTTCCATTCTTGCGAAACAGTGTGAAACATATGCAGCGATTTGATGAAACAATAAGAGCTCACAAACCGACGAAAAAGACTTTCTTATTTGATGAAACCATAGCTGCTTATCGTCAAAAGCTGCTGAGACCCCCACTTTATCAACAAGTTCTCATACTTACACATTCAGTCTGGGCGGACGTGAAATATTGTCTGACGAATGTAATATATTACAGACCAGCGCACATTTCACAGAACGGAACCGGAACGCAAATGAAAATAATGTGTAAAATATTACCAAAACATCAGTGTCTGAATCGGTTCGTTATAAAAGTTTGACTCAGACAGGTATTTTTAGAATAATTATTTAAGACGCATTCAGCTCTCCAAAAACAGTTTAGAACATCAAGGACATTACTTAAAAGTCAAACATTGTGCCTTTTCTCGTCGACCTGGCGTACACTGGCATGAACAGAAGCGAAACGACACGCAACGAAACAACCGAAATGTTAGCAGAGCGATTATTTTCGGTTCGGTTTGGTTCCATGCTCGGAGGGAGAGTGGTGGTATTGAGGGTGGTGGTGGCGGCGGTTAACCGTTATGCTACGAACTCCAACGTAAAAACCACGACTGCGGCAAATTGTACTTTGGTTATGTCCGCGAAGGCCGAACCATTTGTGGGGACCCGATTATTTGTATCTACCGGTGAAGCGTAATGTAAGGGAGAAGATGAGTGAATAACTGGAAATGGCTGCAAAATTATGTGTAAAGTAATTTATATGGCATTAAGAATAGATAAATAGATAGATGAATTAAAGGATCCAACAGACGTGGCTAGTGCCTTCAATAATTTCTTTTGTAACAGGTACTGAAGAATTAAACATTCAACAAATAGAGAAAGGTGATGCTATCTGAATTCTAAAAGATTCATTGCCTGGAAACTTCCCTAGCATAACAATAATCCAAACTATTAAAGCTGAAATAAAAAGTACAATTCTTTCCCTAAAATTAAAAAATAAAATCATTAGGGTACGATGAAATAACAAGTACAATATTAAAAGCTTGTACATCTCTCATTAATTACCCATTAAGCTACGTTTACAGCCACTCACTATATACAGGTATTTTTCCTGACCGTCTTAAAATTGCAGTAGTAAAACTACTCTACAAGAAAGGTAACAAAACTAGTATAATAAATTAGAGGCCTACATCATTATTAACGGTTTTTTTATAAGGTATTCGAGAAAACTATAGAGAGTAGATTAAGCCAATACCTGCATAATAACAACATACTGGTCACAGAACAGTGAGTACGGTTTTAGGAAAGGGATATCAACTGAAGATGCTGCCTTAAGACCAACAGATAGTGTATTCAAATATATTAAACAAAAATGAATGTTGGAGGAATTTTCTGTGACCTAGCAAAGGGTTTAATTGCGTGAAACATGAAATTTTGTGAACTAAATTACATTTCTATGGAGTTTGAGGAGTTTCTGCATATTGGTTCAGGTCCTATTTAACTAACAGAAGACAGAAATTTGAAGTAAAATCACCTGGTACAGCTCAAACTTTTTTCTGTAAATGGGGTACATTGAAAAATGGAGTTACCCAAGGATCAATTCTAGGGCTCTATTGTTCAGTATTTATAAGTAAATGACCTTCCCCTGAAAATCAACTCTGCATCACAACCAATATCATTTGCTGACGATACTAGTGTCATAATTTCAAGCAGAAATTTATAAGATTTCTATTCAGTGCCAAGTTTAGTTCTCTGTCATATGATTAAATGGTTTGCTGCTAATAATTTAGTTCTAAATTTAGTTAAAATGAATATAATGAAATTCATAACAAATAGTTCATCACATTCTACATTACATATTGGTTATAAAGAAAATTATGTAGAAGAGACTGTGAACACAAAATCTCGTGGTTTACAAATTGATAACCACTTAAATTGGAAGAACCAAACAGAGCAAATGATTCCTAAGTTAAGTAAATAATTTCTAAGTTACGTGGCACCTATGCCATTAGGTTTGGTCCATATCAGGAACAGTAACATTCTTAAATCAATTTACAATAAATACTTTCGTTATTGTATAAAATATGGAATAATTTTTGGGGTAACTTTTCCAGCAGTGGGAAGATTTTCACTTTACAAAAGAAAATCTTCAGAATTATGGCCTGTGCACAACTCAGAACCCCATGCAAAAGTCTATTTAAACAATTATAGGTTCTACGTGTTCCATGGGAGTATATACTTTCATTAATGAAATTCATTATCAATAGTCAGGAAATTTTTCAAACAAATTAATCTATACACAATATTAATAGAAGGAAGAAGTATCATCGTCTTCACAGACCAAATATCATCCCATCTTGTCTTCAAAAAAGTATGTTCTATGCTAGCATAAAAATGTTCAACAGTTTACCACTTACTGTGACAATCCTCAAGAATGACAAAGCAAAATTTAAAGTATCCTACAGAAAATACCTACACACACACTCCTTTTACCCTGTAGATGAATTTTTTATGTGTAAAGATGATATATAATACTGCTTTTGTAAAATGTTTGTAATATTTGACACTCTGAATTTATGCGCTTGTGTATTTATCAAATGTGCCACATCCTACTGTCTGTATATCACACGTATGGATCCATGGAATGTATGTATGTATGTGTGTGTGTGTGTGTGTGTGTGTGTGTGTGTGTATGTGTGTGTGTGTATATATGTATGTATGTATGCATGTATGTATGTATGTATGTGTGTATGTATATATGCATGTATGTATGTATGCATGTATGTATGTATGTATGTATGTATTTATGTGTGTATGTATGTAAATATGTATGTATGTATGTAAGTATGTATGTATGTGTGTATGTATGTATGTGTATATGTATGTGTATATGTATGTATGTATGTACATATGTATTTAAGTATATATGTATGTATATTGTAGCAGTAAAAACTCTCCATCTGCTAGATGCATTTTGTCTGCTAATCTTGTGTGTAAAGACATTGATATGGAGTCTGTATTAATTTGTGGCATTCACTAATCTAGTTCTCTGTGTTTTCAGCATTTAGGGATTTTACCCCAGTAGTCTTTTAATATTGTTGTTATCTTAATGTCTTTATATTTGTTTTTGTTTAGGATTCCTTTTGGATTTTGTGTATTTGTATTTTTGTGTGTTGTATGTGTGTTCTTGTGGTGGCTTTATAATTGGCACTTGCACTTCTCACTCTCCATGTTAACAAACACCAATTAAATTATTATTATTATTATTTTATCTCCTATGAGGAGTTGCTAGTCTTCCATCGGGCGCCTCCCCCCCCCCCCCCCCCCCCCCCCGGGGGTGGGGAGCGCGCCAACAGGCGCCCCCGGCAACGGAGAAAAAAAAAAAAGGGCACAAAAAACAAACAAAAAACACAGGAAAAAAACAAA
>Ga0123352_10004441_pt1 | contig 20660 bp, 7 predicted proteins | sample TergutLab28metaG_FD_89700 | JGI IMG/M metagenome (GOLD analysis project Ga0123352, IMG submission 89700) | Labiotermes labralis P1 segment gut microbial communities from Petit-Saut dam, French Guiana - Lab288 P1 | ecosystem: Host-associated > Arthropoda: Insects > Digestive system > Gut ...
CTCAGTATTTAACCAACTTGATGCACAAAATTTGTTTCGCAATAAGTTTTATTTCATGCCTCTACATGTTTCGAGCACATGTGCTCGAAACATGTAGAGGCATGAAATAAAACTTATTGTGAAGTAAATTTTGTGCATCAAGTTGCTTAAATACTGAGATAAATACACTGGGATGCACGGTCAACAAAACGCCAAAACTAGTGAAGATTGTTTAATCACACGCGGTCTGAAATCTGCAAGGAAGCCGGTCAGAAAATAAGTAAAATGTACATATTTTGGGCTATTTTTCAGGGTTTAATACGAACAGTTCACACTTAATTTTACAGCTGTCCCACCACTTTTCCAAACAGACCCCGCCACAGCTGAAATGTCTCTACTCCCTGTTAACCGAGGCCCGTGCCCTGTGTTAGCCATCGTGTCGCGTCTGCTGCCATCTCATCATCACCGTTCAACTTCTGTCCACCAAGACTTCGCTTCACCGTTAGAAACGGCATAATCACTCAACGACGAATTCCCCTCATATAATCGTAATCAGTATAGTTTCCTCAGTTCCATAATGTAAAATTATTTCGTGGCAGATCGCCACAATTAAGTTTTTTTTTTTTTTTTAAAAAATCGGTTATTACCTCATAGACGACACATCACAATTCTCTTAGAAAGAAACAAGACCGGAAATGTACGTGTAATGTAACAATGAGGCACGTTCTTACAACTATTGTGCTGTGGAAAAGCAATAAGTATTACTATTCTGAGAGTTTGTTTTTATCCTTTGATATCCAGCATGCAATGCACATGTGCCACATTGTCATCTGTGGCCTGTCCGGCTCTATAATATTTTTCCACATCATCTCATAAACGGTATGGTTTTCGGAAACACAAAATGTGTATTTTGGTTTCCTCTACAACGCATGTCTGAAACATGTCATTCTAAAAAGAACTGAGTGAGATATGATCAAAAATGTGATTTGGTTTTCATGTGCAGTACCCGTTATTAATGAGGCTTGAATTTTCTCGAAAGTTCTTTTTTTAAAATATTCAAAGATCAAATTTCATGAAAATCCGTCCAGTTGAAGCCGAGTTGTTCTGTGCGAATAGACGGACAGACATGACGAAGCTAAAAGTTGCTTTTCGCAATTTTGCGAACGTGTCTAAAACAGTTAATATTGACTATGAAAATAACAGCTGTTTATTCTCGGTCTCTAACAAAACCATACAATCATACACACACATACACACACACACACATACACACACACATACTCACACACATAAACACACAGAGCAAAATAAAGAATTCTTTAATGTTCCACGAATAAGCAATACTTTTATGCACCAAGGCGCTTAAATGGGTAATTACATTTATGATCTGCTCATCTGAGATAATCCACTTCAGCCTTTTAGGTCCTGTAGCACAGGTATTTCAGTTTACCTGATATTAAACATTTATTACTCTTTATTATTTCTTTACTATTTGAGTCGTTATGATATGTGACAGTATCGGTGATATGATTAATCCGTTAAGGACTGTTTTATTGCGTGATAAGAATATTTTACCTGATGCAAGTGTCTGCATGTACCGGAATCCCCCATCATGATTATGCATAAAATGTAGCAATTCAGAACCTTCTGTTCGTCTGATTGAACACAACATTGTTGCTTTAAAGGCAATATTATTCGTATGGTTAAAAGGTATTTTGTGTGCATATCATTCCTCTTCTTATTATCGCTGATGTTACTAGTTTTATTATATCAAGGATTATTTTATTTAAACGTTAGTTGTGGGGATTAAAGAAATGGTATTTGCCGTTCCTGTGAAGTGTTCTTTTGACCATAACTCGGGCTTCATATTCCTACACCTGTACTGGCAAACCCCTAAACTTTCACTCAGTTATTATGGCCCATGTCACGAAGACATATGGGGGAGTGAAAGTATACGTTCATACATTCTTAACATCAGCACTCGTTGGGGGTGAGTGGTCACTTCACCCTTCGACCGTTTTACCCCTGAGGAAAGAGCGACCCCTTATTCATTGGACAGGACCGCGAGTGGGATATGGAGCTGAATGAAAGATAGAAGTAACGATTTCAGACTGGTGGTCCAGACCACTGAGCTACATCGCAGACTAAACAGTAGATGGTGAACTAAGCGGGGTGTACATTTGAGATCAGAACTTCCGGAAGGCGCGGGGTAGTGCGTATTACACACACATACTGCAAAATTAAAACACAAGCACTAGAGTAAACTTTACATTTGATACTCTCATGGCAGTGACTACGAAAACTGTCTTCTGAGACGTGACGCAGTGAGTTCTGGTATAAATGTACGAACGTCTCAGAGAGCCTTGCTCCGTCCATCACGAGTGTAGATGACGAAGGCCAGAAGGTTCCTCTAAAAATTAGGTAAACTTCTACCGACTACAAGGCATACCAACCCAGAAGACAGCAACCTTCAATACCATCAACAGCTTCTTCGTTTTTGCTCCGTACAGCTGCAATTCAGAGTAGCGTTGAATTTTTTTTAATACAGCTGCGTTCCTACAACAGCGTTTCTCGAGTTCACTTGAGTACTAGAAACAATATTGATTATTCTCATAACACAGCGTGTGTCACGCGGAAAAGAACACATTCAACCTCCTTGAAACTGAAAATGTGTCAAATCAATTTCGTGTCTCTGATTTCACTGTAAGATGTTCCACGTTTCCTTAAATATTAGCCACATTTGTTAATTCAAACAGATAAACAAATACATTACACGCAGCCAACAGAAAGCTAGTAACATGAAAAAAAATTGTAATGGAAAATAATTGGTTTATTTATTTAGTATTCCAGAGATCTGCCAAAGTGGATATAGAACTTGTCATTAGATAACAACAGGCACAGTATAAAATGAGTCTCGACACTAAGACACATATAATAGTGATGTGTGATTATGATACATAAGTAACAAATCAAATTTATATAAGGAACTGTGATCAGTTCAGAATATACATTCAACTACATGCTTACATAAGGTAACTAGACAGAACTTAAAAACAATTCAAGAGTACTTATATAATAGTTGTGTAAAGTCGTTTTATAATAAATATATTACATGTAATGTAATGACACTGTCAGTGTCTGAGACTTTACAGCGTCCATTGATAGGATGATTGGTGAATGATAACTGAAAAGGATTTGTAGGGATGCGATTGTGACGTAGTTGAGATAACACGTGCTATCCAAGTATTTGCCCGGAGAAACTGTGGAGAGTGCAACCCGAAGTTCCAGTCTAGATTCGAGCGAGGAACTTTTCGGTTACAGAGCTACAGTGTCATTGCTACGTACGTTTGGTGTTATGACCGACTGCCTACCGGTCTATAGCGATTTTTAACATGTTTTATTTTCGTTTCGGAGAAAGACTGATCATGCCAGACAAGGCATGTTTCACTTAGAGTCTCTTGTTGAACACACGGCAATGCATAAATTGAAAATTAATATTCAACTGCCACAGCGAATATCTGGAATTGCAGAAGGCTACATGAGATACGTAAAACCAATTTTGATTGGGGATTGTTGCATTCTGGCGTATCGATTACGAAGTGTAATTAAAAATGGTGAAAAATGGTGAGACTATAGAAATTGTCCGACCGTCGGCAATCGAGCTGAAGTGGCTTGAATGTTGAGACTGTAGTCTCATGGGATGCGACACTCTTTACCTTGGCAGACAGGCACCAAAGTTTCTCAAGGTAAGGTCACCTTTATCGTCAGGATACCGATGATTATTCTGAAAGTTCAGTACTCATCTCTCACACTGTACGTCACACGCTGCTTCATATTCCAGCCGGAAAAGATTTAGAATCTGTTAACACTTCTAATGCTGCTTAAATTAAGCGAATTCTCATTTTCAGAAGAATCTCAAATTTAACACACTACTAATTCCGTACTGGAAGTCCGTCTTGAGAAGCTAACAGTTCTTCAGCTAGTCAAGAAATATTCCGCGTTTCTATGGAACCCAAACGCTCATTACCGTGTTCAAAAAAACCCATCACGTGTCCCTGTTCTGAGGCACAGAATCCAGTCTACGATCTCCCATCTTATTTTAAATACAATTTAATATGGTTTATCTATCTGCCGCAACGTCTTCCAAGCGGTCTCTTTCCTTAAAAATTTCCCTCTGAAATTCTGTATTATTATTCCCATCATCATCGTCATCGTCATCATTATCATCATCACCATCATCATTATCATTATCATAATCACCATCATCATCATTATCATCATCATCCTCATGTCTCCTGTAAGAGATCATTTCCTCCCGGTACTTCTCTTGAACCAACGCTGATCCCCAACGCTGAGGATTCAAGTTCCACACTGCAGTACTTGCCGTTTTATGTGTGATGTTCCTAGTATAGCTGTATTATGTGGTGAATCTATTGAATGGTTTCTTGGAATGACTTCCAAAATATTCTTTAAACCTTTGTTAGTATTCCGGACGCTCCAGTTATTATTAATGGTATGATCATAAATTTTATGTTCCACATTCGTTGTCTCTCTATTCATAGACTCTTGTACTTAGTTTATTTTCTGTTTTCTTTTGCGCGACCTTTCGTCTGCACATATTGCCACATCTATTAGGATGCATGATTTCTCTTGCTTTGTTTTTAATTATTATATCTGGCCTATTTGCCACAACTACGCTATGTGTAACCCTTCATTCTATGACACTGTCACATTTTCATGTTCACATACTGGCTTGACTCTGTGTGCGTACCGCTTTTCAGTCGTTTCGTTGCCTAGTCCTTTGCATATTGAATAATGCAAATGTGCACCAACCCTACCGTGTCTCCTTAGCTACTCATTCTTCGTCAAATGTGGCATCCTGAGGTTAGGTTGGCGGTAGTTTCTTTATGTTCCTTACATAATCACTATTTACCCTCAATTTATTCCTACAAAGTTTTATTTTTAAAATAATTCCTACTAACTGCTTAGACTTGAGCTGCCACTATTGTACCTTCTGTCTCTCCCTTATTTTCTCCAAATTTTAGCCACCGATATGATTGTTCATTATCCATCAGTTTTCCATCAAGCCACGTGGGAATCGTTCTTGCATCATTTTCTCTTGCCATATTTCCTTCATTTTCTTAGGTATGATGTTCTTTATTTGTCTTGTTCCTCTCCGCAATTCTCTCTAAATACCTCTAGCTCTCAGCAACACTGGTGAGTGCTGTGTTGTGTTGGTGCGTTCTAACAATTTGTACTAGTGGATCTTCCTTTCCGTCCACATATTCCATCAGCTTCGCAGCTTCTATTATGTTTCTTCTTCTTTCTTTTTTCTTCTTCTTACTACTACTACTACTACTACTATTAATACTACTGTTGATACTGTTAGAGCTTCAAGTACAAATTTCCAACGGACTGCTGACACCAAGTTCTCTGCCGTAATTTTCCTTAACTTACTGAGATCCATATCATTGACATTTGTTACTCGTTGTATGTACATAATCTATAACGTCTATATGCTGCGTGCATTTCTTTTCTGTCCCATGTGTGCAACATACCCCGCCCATCCCATCCTTCATTTGATCACCCCACTACGTAATGTTGCGTGATGACACATATCATGAAACACAGTACATTTCACCAGTAATAAAGAGTAATGGTGAATTACATGACATTAGGGACAAAAAAATGTAGACTGAAAAATTTACCGAATACACGAGTGCTAATACACCTGATCTATTTGAGTCAGCTAGCGAAATCCGGACCTGCCCTTTAGCACAAAAAAAAAATCGGAGTGCAGTGTGTTTAGGGGTTATGTAATAATCATGTGCTGCGGGGATAAGCAGTACTAAAATGGATAAAATATAATGAATTGTGTAGGGTTGAAGTAAACAAACAAATATTTATTCACCCGGATCTTTTATTTCTGTATTACGGCGATCACGCTTTAGGGGGGGGGGAGGTCATAATAGTTACTTAACCACTGAACACCGGGTGATTACTATATGAATTGTACCATACGAACGGTACTAACAGTGAATTTACGGATCTTTCGTGTGGGTTTCACAATTAACAGGATTTATTTCCCAAACGGAAATCTGTGCGTGTCTACTGTGAAGTAGGAAATGAATATCTAACATGATAATGAACGGGCAACATTCATTATCATTACGCACAGATATGACTCGGGCAACAACATTCTTGCTCACCGGTTGGCAGACCTACCATTTTATTTATTTATTTATTTGCTAGAGGCATTATTATGTCTGTAAGGGTCATTATCTTGTTTGAACTACCATGTAACTAGTATCTTACTACGTCACAAATCTTATCATGCCCCAGTCATGCGTTCGGTTTCTGTGATACTAAGGTTATGTGTTCATGCACTCACCTTCCTCGTCTGATGTGTGTCAGTTGGCTCAGACGTTTGATGCTTTACATTGAAGTAACTGCATGACAATAACCCGCCACACTGAAACAATAAACCTAGAATACAGAAGATAACAACCACGCATCAAATTACACTTTCTCACAAATACCACAACCGTTAACCCACTTAGTTCCACGGCGCACGCATCACTGGCAAGTTGCGCATGCGGATGCCAGCCGGTGATCAGCTGACTGGACGCTCAGTTCACACGATGACGTTTCTTTTGCTGCAGTACTCTTGGTAGTATTTGGCCTTCCTCATTACTTGGAAACTATTTTACGTAAATGTCCGACTAATGCATTACACGTGTTAACACCACTTTAGTCACACTGTTACACTCCTACATGTTTCAGCCCTCAAGGAGCTATCCTTAGGGAGAACTGATATGTTTTGTGAGCAGTACTCCCAGAGGATGGTCACTTGAGGGCTGAAACTTATAGCAGCGTGTATTGCGAATAAAATCGTGTTAGTATATGTAGTGCATTAGTCGGATTTTTATGTAAAATCGTGGTCATCACTGCACGAAAGTTGTGAACTTTTAATTGACTAAAATCACTAAGTCTTCGTGGTTGCGCCGTGCGTGTTGTTAGTATTAAGTCCTTTATTTGTCCAACTAATGCCCACAAATTATTATAAAATTGTTAAACAGTTAAAATAATTTAAAATTATAATAGTTGCTCCAACATGTTTCGGTTTACATAAACCATCATCAGGGAGCTCTCAGCCTGTGCTTCGCTAAAGTTACAATGTTGACTTCGGATAAATATCTTTATTTGAAGTTATCGGTATTGTGGTTGCACATTTTGTTCAGTCCTGTTATGCGTGTGGATCGTGCACTGTGCAGTTGAATCTTCACAGTGCACGATCCATTGTACAGTCCGTTTCTGCTGATATCAGAATTCTAAAATGTACTGCGCACTGAAGCTTACAGGATTGGCAAGTTTCTTATTTGTTTCAAACGAACAATTTTCTGTTACGTAATAAATGGATATATAAAACTGAGCCATCTTATAAGTTAATACGAGGGGGTGCTGATAAGTCCTTAGCCCGATCTACTTCCCGATGTCGTAGGACGGAATTGATAGTGTCGTTGGAAAGAGTGGTCTGTTCATGTGCCGAATTGCAAGTCTTTTCTTGTTACAGAGGCTGAACGGAAGCATGTCACGCGACGCGCGCGATTTCAACAACACGGAGACGCGAGCTGACATCAAGTTCTTTTCTTGCTCCAAGATCAGGCGCGGAAGGAAATTCACGCCATTCTGACAGAAACATTGGGGGAACATGCACCATAGTATGCCACCGTCAAAAACTGGGTGGCCCGGTTTAAACGTGGCGGTTTTTCCACCTGTGATGCGCCTCGTCCTGGACGATCCAAAACAGTGACCAAATTCACGATCTAATCTTGAAAGACCGCCGGATATGGGCTAAATCAGTAACTGAGCAACTGGGCATTTCACGTGAGCGGGTTGGGTCTATCATTCAAGAAGATTTGGACATGCGGAAGCTCTCCGCCAAATGAGTCTCGAAATGTCTGAACGCGGATCAAAAACGTCAACGGTGCCATTCGTCTGAGCTAATTTGGATTTTTTTCGACGCGATCCAAATTATTTCCTGTCGCGATTGGTGACCATGGACGAAACCTGTTTATATCACTATGACCCACAGACAAAGCAACAATCAATGCAGTGGCGGCATAGCGGCTAACCCGGCCCCAAAAAATTCCGAGTGCAAAAATCCGCTGGAAAAGTTCTCGCCTCGAGTTTTTGGGATCAAGACGACATCCTCAGCATTGATTATCTTTCAAATGGCCAAACTGTCAACGCGGGGTATTACTCATCTCTGCTGGTGCAAATGAAGAACATTTTGAAGGAAAAACCCGGCTGGAAGGTCAACAAGGGGGTCTTGTTCTTGCACGACAATGCCCCGGCTCACCGGGCACTTGCAACCCAGAAGGAACTGGCCTACCTGGGCTTCCAGTGTCTTGATCACCCACCCTATTCTCCGGATCTGGCCCCGTCGGACTACCACCTGTTCCCTGGACTGAAAAAATAGTGAAAGGTCGCCATTTTTCGTCCGACGCGGAGGTCATTGCTGCCGTGGAGACCTGGTTGGACGGACAACCGTCTGAATTTTTTTTGAATGTCTTGCAAAAGTTAGAGCAACGTTCTAAGATGTGTATTGAGCTTCGTGGGGAGTATGTTGAATAAATCCCGAGTTTGGTCGCTGTAGCTTGTTTCCTTCCTGGTCGGGCTAAGGACTTATCGGCACCCCTCGTAAGATGTTAATTTATGCACTCAAGTCAAGAAATACAATTACTGCATGCTATAGGAAGAAAGTTGTCTTTGAAACTCAAATCTAAGTAAGAAACAATTTCAGCACAGACGCTGTAACCGTAACCGGTAAAAGATACCGGCATTTGCGTGAACATGAATTTCGAACTGTTGGCTAGAATTCAGGACTTTATCTCGAAGGTCCTGCAACAGGCTAACTTGATCAAGTTTTTTCGTGATTTGCCTTCGTCCTAGGGTAAATGCCGAGTTCGTACCCAAATTTCACGTTGCATCATATGCTTAAATAAAAATTCCAAAATTAAACTTTATTTTATTATCTTTTTCATAGCACAACAGCCCCTAGTGCCCTGGGCCTCATCACTGTCGAGGCTTCAAGATAACACTGTGAAGCACCACACTCGATAGGACTCCTCTGGGTGAATGATCATCCAGAAGCACAGACCTCTACCTGTCGACACATAATACTCACCAGAGATAAATATACGTGCACCGGCGGGATTCGAAACCACATTCCCACCAAGCGAGCGGCCGTAGATGACCCACGCCTTAAACCACGCAGCCACCGGCGTCGGCAGGCATACGGTATGTAACCATTCAAATTATTTACTCTCCTACCTTCTCGAAAACCTTCCATTTTCCATCACTTACCTTGCCTCCAACTTACCTCTAATAGAAGGATAGAGGGCGCTGTAGTAATGCATTAGTCTGACTACGAATAGGACAGAAAGTTCAACATAAATTGCAGCAAAATTACTCATTATTTGCGTTGCTAGAGCTCTTATAAAAGATACTGAAAGTAGGTGGTTGGTGAAGATGAATACATTACTGCATGTTCCTCTCACTGACATCTGAAGCGCTTTTAAGGAATCTGGACTACACTAATCACCTTCGTTCTCTAAATTAATTATGAAGCAACTTTTCTGACCGTGACTCTGAATGTAATGACGAAATGTCTTCGAATTACAGATTCCTTTCTGCGTGTTAATTGGAAACGTCTTTTGAAATGGCAGAATTTCTTTTGTGTGTTTGGTGGATAAATTGAAACAACTGATTGTACTATTGAAGCAGGTTTCGAATTCCCATGTCACACGACACTGGCGCTTGAAATTGGTTTTATTAAGATAGCGTTGAAAACTGTCATTAAAACTCAGCCTGCACTTTGGTACAGAGCGTCTTCTATAATTTACACCAATTCATTTCAGATGTTTTTGACATCGAATGAATTCATTTCAAACTGAATGCAGCAGTCGCCTGTAACTGATACCTGTGCAGAGACCACAGTGTAGCTCTAACTATATTGAGGTCGTATTACATAATGATATTTGAATGTAATTTAATTTCTTTCCCATATACGACAAGTACAGTGTCCCTATCATTCAACACCACTCCTTGTTTGATGCATTGCTATACTATCAAAATTCACGTTTCCTGGAATATGACATCGTGTATTCTGGTGACTACCAACTTTTTGAAGCAGGTACTGGCTCCATTTGTCCATTTTTAGATAGACGAATCTACAGCGGGGAAGTCCAAATATTGTTATTAGTATTTTCCACAATATTTGTTTTCTCTCTCCCCAAGTACGTTTCAAGGCTGTGTTTACTTCAATGTTCCACTACAGCTACTGATGCCAATCACTTCTGTAACGAAACAGCCTCGGAGGGCCAGCCACTTGGCTGACCGCCAGTGGCAATCAGATGTTCTAAATAACGTACACTTATCGAGATCTTGCTGCTGTAAGGCTGCGGGTATGAACGAAGGTTACGTACAAACATATCACAGAGAGTACGAGCAGCCTCATGAGGGAGTAAATCACATATACTTTGCATATTGTCGAACACAGGTCAAAAGTGGATACACACATTACTGAAAACCGTTTTGTACACTTAATCTTTGTAGGCAATAGACCTGCACGACATTTGTTTCGCAGACAAAACTCTTTGTGTCTTGTTAAGGGCTTTCGAAAAATAGTGAAAAGTGAGATTCGTAATTTCTGTCTGTCTGTCCGTATAGAACAACTCTGCTCTCACTTGCCCGATTTTCATGAAATGTGATATTTAAGCATTTTTCGAAAATCTGTCGATAGACTCAAGCTTCATTAAAATCTAACAAAACCAATGGGCACTTTGCATGAAGATCAATAAACAATTTTATCGTATCTCACTCAATTCTTCTTAGAATGAGAAATATTCCAGACAAAATTGTAGGGAAAATAAAAAGTCACATTTTATGTTCAATAACTTTTTTTTCCTCGAAAATCGTACCATTTATGGGGTTGTATGGAAAAATACTGTAGAGCCGGACAGGCCTAAGATGACAATACGGCGCATGCGCACTGCATGCTGGATACCTAAGGCTACAAACAGGCACTGAAACTGTGTAACACTTACTGCTCTTCCGCTGCAACAATGTTTACTCGAACATGCCTCAATGTTACGTTATAAGTACATCGCCTGTCTTGTGTTAATAATATACCACACGCCTTCGCGATAAAGAGTTCCTTCTAAAGACGGGTAATGAATCGTCACTCATAAGGCTAACTAACAACTGACACATTTTGATACCAAATTTTACATCAATAAATTTTTTTTCCTCCACAGCAGTGGGCCTTACCACACTTTTGCCGGTCGCCCACACTGATACTACTACCAACACCTGCTCAACATCCCACAAAATCGACAAAGCTTTATGTTGTAATACTGATCATTTTGGGAGCCCATGATCCACTAGGAAGCTCTTGCGAACGTGCACACAAAGTTTAGGTCGCGACACGAAATGTGATAATCCACGCTACGAGAGGTAGAGTACTGCAGTCCATATTAAATCAACTATGGGCTTCCCGTAGTTTGAAAAAAGTAATCGCATTAAAACATCAATTTTTTATTGTTGTAATGCTTGGTGACACATGGCATGTCATTATCACCACAATAAAATGATAACGTATGAAATTTGAGGGTTTCCATAATGATGGGTTTAAGTTAACAGCCCAGAAGAAGAGCAGTGAAGTTACGTGTTTTTCAGCGATGAAAGTACAGGGTGCTGCAGAAAAATCTGAAGGTTTTTAAAACTGAATAGTTTACTGAAATTACAACCCATTACGCAATAATTGTTGTTTCGGTAAAATAAACTGCGAGCCATTGTTTTAAGTGCGTCACTTAGATGTCTCCCAACATCTTCACACACTGCTCCAGCCTTCCTCCAAAACTGTTCACCACCCAACATGTCATCTTTTCCGGAATTCTGTGCTTCGTTCCTAAATGGTTCTAGGCTGAGACGAACACTTTATATTCAAGATGCGCCCACAGAAAATAAACACATGTGGATAGATAAGGTGAAAGCGCAGGTCACGGAGCATCCCCACTATGGGAAGTGAGATGCTTGGGAAATATTTCTGGCAGACTGCTTAATGATGCTCACTCTGTGCTGGAAATTTCCCCATCTTGCTGAAACCTTACCGAAGACACACCAATTCCACAAAGTAACTCTAGTTCACAGAAGTCACAAAACATATCCAGACAGCGCTAGGGTGTCGCAGTAACTGCCGAACCTTCGCTGGTTTCAAAGAAATAAGGGTCAGTGTCACCAGAAGATGCGACACCACACCACAGAGTCAATTTCTGGCTGTGACGAAGACGCTGATGGAGATATAATGGATTTTAAGTTGCCCAGTAGGAAATATTCTGATTTTATTTTTGTAAGAACAGAATCATCATCCTTGAAATGTTTCAAAAACTAACGCAACATGTTATGCCGTCCAGTGCTCTGTTGTTACTAAAATGGTATGAAACAATCTAGAAACTGACTTTGGCTCTGGTAACGAACCCCACATGTTTGCCAAAATAACGGGAATTGAAAACCGTCAGGTTTTTCTGCCTCGTTCTTGATTTGGGTTACAAGACACACACAAACACACACACAGAACATAAGGGCTGCGAAATACGAAGGCTGTTATTTACACTTATTTCTCATGAACTCATTTTGTACTGGTTTATTCTATGAGTTACAAACTTATGATACAGCAGTATATGTACATATAAATATTGCACTACCTTATACTTCTTGGGTTTGATGAAATCAGCTGTGGGCAGACTGCTTAGTATGCAGGAGATTCTTTACTTCCACCATTGATTCGGTTTCCTCACTTTTTTATATGGGAAAAAGAGTTTATAAGCAACTATATATATATGAGAAAAAAGTGCGTCTTGCTAAAAGCTTTACTATGCTGAAAAGCAGAACATGGTATTCCATCAATATCGTAGTATTTTAGGAAATATTGCAATAGTGAAATTATTGTTGTATTCTTATTTTGCAGTTAATTAAATCCTGAAGTCATAATTACGAAACAAGTGGCAGTTCTGAAATGTGTCGCGACTAAGTATTCGCGCACTGCTGATTTAAACAAACAATTTCATATCGGCTCTGCCGGTTAAACAAAACTACATTCACACACCGGCCATCTGCTAAAAATAACTGGATTTGTAACTGTGAATTGTTTTGAAGAGTTTATTTAGGTTCCAGTCGATAAACAGTTTACATACTTTGTTACATTCTCCTTTGCACTGCAACAATAGTTCCTTCCCTGTCAAATATTTTTTTTCATCCTATTAACTCCAATCTGCCGTTTTTTACATTTAGAGCAAACCTAACGAATTTCGTGACAGGGTACACTAAACTATACATTCCACAATCAGTTTTCACAGTCCTCTGTAGATGAGTCCGTAATGGAGTTGTTAAAACTAATGCTGTAAGAGACACATTACCTAAATTTGTGTCTAAACTAAGGGCTGTACCATGCAACAAATTATGTGACACAACTGGGCACTTTTAACGTTTCGGCTACTATCACAGTAGCCCGAAAACACGAAAACTTAAAAATGACGTTATAATGTCACGACCGTGACATAATACTGATATAATAAAAACACAAATTGGGAGTTCAGTAAGAGACAAGTTTCAATCGATGGATATCAAGCTGAATGAATGTCGAGCGATGCTAATCGTTGCTGATCAACGGGGATAACTTATACTGTGACACATATGTACATATAAACTGTCGTTTCTCTAGCCACAATCAAGAGCAATTAAGAACTGCAGACATTGTCACAGAAACTACGGACCATATATATATATATATATATATAAAGTTTATTTTGTATGTAGGCTACAGGTCAAGTGCATTTTGTTTCAACATTCCTTCTGTATGCATAGGACTTTTCTAATTTATATTTCTTATTACAAAACACAATTTGAAATAAAGTGCTGAAGAGAGAATGGCTCGGTTTCCTGATTTTGTTCCTTCAGGCACAAGTTTCTTTGCATCCCGACTGAGACAATATGAGCAAGGCGAATTAGCTGTAACCGATCAGAAACCAATCGGTCGACCGTCCGAGCAATGATTATGTTCCTTTTGTGGCTTGCCGATTCAAAGGAGTGATAACAGCGCAAAAACTTATCGCCAAGTTTAGCAGGTTTCAGAGAGTGGAAGAGGAAGTTCCTTACACCACACAGTATATTGAAGGGGAATAAAAGCCGAAGGTACTTGTGACTAGGTAGTCAAATATCAGCCTAATTACGTAGCCCCAAGAAGTCCAAGCATATTGCTTCAAGTATTGAACAAGAATGCGTATACTTACGCATAAAAGTCCGAACTTTCACGCACAAACAGGGTGAATGGTGATGCTGATGAAACCCGATGACCTCTCAAAATAGACAGTCTTTGCTTAGTGACCTTCTGAACCATGCACGTTGTTGAACGAAACTGTCTCCTTGTGCAAATTCTGGTTCCGTAAGAAACAAATTCCTGTCAGTGTCAAAGTCAATAAAAAAATTCGAGCAAATACGAAAGTGTGAGAGTCAAAATGTAACGGTGCAACACATTCCTCACAACCCGTCAATTATGTCGGATGTGGATTAATGGATAACACGATTATTGGCTCAATCTTATTCGTAAGAGAAACTTTACCGACGTAAGTCAATCCGAAAACGCTAAAAATTGTTGTGTTGTACCAAAAATATAAGAACTACAGCCTTTAGTTTTCCTGCAAATGGATGGTGCCTCACGACAGTGGAAGTCAGCTGCTCGGGAGTTTCTGGACCCACGGCTTCCACCGTCACTGACATTATCCTTCTGAAAATCTTTTTTGGAGTTGTATGAAGGACAAGTGAACCTGAGTGACACATCAACACGATCAACATTGAGACACCTGACATATCGGAGCAAAGGAAAAAATGACTTGATGTGATGGGTGCTACGTGGCAGGCAACATCAAAGTTTGCTGCCCAGTAACTTTATACCTGAAGGTACAAAATATGACAGACCGAGTCATTTTCCCTTCAGTGATTTTGTTTCGGAACATGTTTTGTAATAGACAAGACAAATGAGGAACATTAAGTTCGTTAAATGTTATATTCGTGGTTCCGTGCATCGTAATTCTAGGTTGAAGAAATCCAACGAGATGCAACAGTGTGCAGATTTGGTCACGTTTGAGGAAGCTTGCTCCCCAGATAGTATGATCTGTAGCAAAGGGTGCAACTACAGTTTTATGTACTCCTGATGATGGGCGCGATGGACGCCCGAAAAATGTAGAGTAATTTAGCAGTAAATAAATATCTACATACTGTTGCATCTCGTTGGATTTCTTCAACCTATTATGTTCGTTAGTTGCGCTTACTGTGAACGTTTTAATACGAAAACAACTAATTAAAGACTGCGAAATCTAAGCTTGTCATGGCAGTAAAAATTACACTACAGCCTTCTGATCCACAGTCCGTGTAATTTCATAGTTTGAGGAACACACTGCCTCCATTTTCAAGGTAGATGATATAGGCAGAACGTTACTTTGAAATGCTGGTAAGGATCTACGAAATTACACGAAGTCATAACCCAGAAGAACACAATCCTCGATTATGTGGCAATGTTTAAACTGACATAAATGTAGCCACATTTGTTATAGGCCTACTGGCGTAAGATGAGTGTGTACAAGCTAGAAATTGGGATTATATCGATTGAAATCATTTGTGGTAATAATAATAATAATTGTGGAAAGGCAAAGATGCAGGTATTATATCAGTGGATAGGAATTTGCTACATGTGTATTTATGTGACATATGTACACTTTCCCTGTAAAGGTTATAACTACCACGCTATATTTCGAATACAAATTGCTGCCATTATCTGACTTTGTAATTCATATTACATACGAAAATGTCATATTACAAAGCAAATGACTCAGCCTACATGTTTGAACACATTTATTTTTAATTTAACGACACTCTTATTAGAAATTAAATTCAATAATGAATAATAAATGACATGGAATTTGTCTTTTTATTTTATGGGACTAAAGAATGGCCTTTAATAAAAAATAATTAAAAGACACTCGACACCACAGTCGTTTAACAAATAAAACTTTCACTTGCAACAGGAATTTTGTAAAAACTGAAGCAGAATTGAAATTTTATGCATTTTTGTCTATTCTAAAAAATATTCTACTGTCACTTATATTTTGCATTTTGATAAAATGTAGTCGTACTCTAAATCAAGTATGCGAAGACAACAGAATTTACGATTAGGTTTAATAAAATAATCCTTTAGAAGGATACATCAACCGATACTGAGATCAAAATAAACTTGCATGATAACGGCTTGCTTCATTTCGAATTGGCTTCTCCACTTATAACTAATACGTTTGCTTTTAGACACAAGAATAATTTCATATTTAACGGTGACGTGTAGATCTGTCACATCTAAACTACTTCGTCTGTGAAAGCCTTTTATTTGTATTCGCCCTCATTGTAAAGTATTGTCAATAATTCTTTTTTTGTATTACCTGTACAGGCCCGGACAGGCCCTGAGAGTTGCAGGAGGTTGAGGCTCCCAGATTTCAAGACATTCGGCACATGAGGGTGGTAATGTTGTCGGATCTACGCACCGGCCACCTTTACCCTCAGGAAATATTCCTGGTACTCATTTCTCTTAGAGTCTGAGTCAACTCCCGGTCCATAGTGCGACCGAAAAGATTACGTCAATTAAAAATTCCAATGACACCATCGGTATTCGAACCCGCGATATTCCGGCTTGTAGCGCAGCGTCTCAACCAAGTGCGCCACCACGTGTCACCAACACATTTATAGAAATGCAAATTTTTAAATTAATTCCCGTGACACTGGAGTGTGGTATAAAATAATATTTCTGTTTTAAACCTCTGTCTTTATCTGGCGATTTGATGTCAAAGGAAGAAGCGCGTAACAAAGATTTATTTAGGACTAGCGCCTCCATGATTTGCACAAAAAAAATCTATGCTCCACTGAATGTCGATAATCGATATTTAGAGAAGCTGCAGCTGGTAATTTAAAATAGAATTCCACTCCCGTTGGCAACCTTGGAAACAAATAAGCAAATAGGCAGAAGTCTGTCAGAAACCAGAAAAATTTGAAATCCATATTCAAGGCAATATAATTAAGTAGTGCCTTCTGAATTCTTTGAGAAAAAAAACAACACACATACGCCTCCTTTTTCAGGTTTGTGCAAATTGCAAATATCTATAGCTGTGATTCTTTGAAATGTTTTGTTGACCGTGCATTTTGATATATCCGTATAACATGAACCAACAACATGCAATATTTTCTTTTAATTAATTTCAATAGTAAGCCTCTACATGTTTCGAGCAGGCTTGCTGCTCATCATCAGGAGGATCAACTATGTATAAACAGCAATTGGTAATGACTATACCAATTGCGTTATGTTGACTGGCTGCTGGCAGGATCCTGTTTATACAGAGTTAATCCTCCTGATGAGCAGCAAGCTTGCTCGAAACAAGTAGAGGCTTATTATTGAAATAATTTAACCCTTATCCTGCTAACGTGGAGAATATGGTGAACTACAAATAATGCCAGCAGATGGCAGATGGTATTTAACTTGGCGTTTAGAGGGTTAAAAGAAGATAATGTATTTTGTTGGTTCATGTTATACGGGTCTATAGCTGATTCAAAAACTAATCGGATTGCAACTTGTTATAACTTAATGAAGAACTCTTGAAAGTAAACGAAGTAAACAAAAGAGAGACAGACAAATGACTGCTTAGTCAGGTTCGTGCAGCTTCTAAATATCAGTAGCTGTGATTCAAAAATTAATTGGAATGCATTTTTCCCAAATTGCAGAATGTCTGATTAATTACACAGATTTTCTGGACGTCTGAACGTATAAACAAAAGTAAACGAAAAAGAGATAAACATTCATGCCACTTCCGAATATCAGAAGCTGTGTTTCAAAAACTAGGCGGAACGTAACGTGTTATAACTTAAAGAAGGCCTGAGTAATTACATAACTTTGCGGGACGCCTGAATGTTTGATTGAGAAAAGAGCAATCGGTTTGGTAAGAAGATAAATTACGGCAGTCACCCTAATTACTGTATAATACATGCTTCGTCTTCATTTATTTTCTCGGAGGCTTGTACAAGAACTCCAAATAAAACCCTTAATTTAAACTTAGTAACACCTATTATTGGTCTCTTCATTTTGTACAGTATATATGATAATCTATCACAGTGAAGAAGATAGACCGATTACGTTACATAGGTGCACGTAGATATTTCCCTTCATTTTAAGTATAGTATTAAATGTAATTAGCACCAAGTTCAACAACGATTATTTTACACTTCCTAGTATATACAAAAATAAATAATATATTCTCTATTGGTATAGAATGTGTGATAGAAGAAGTATCATAAAATTGTGTATGGAAAATATGTATAAATTTTCGTGCCCTGAATTCCGTCTTTTATGCCCCTCTAAGGCAAGATTATGTTATGCGCAACAGTATGTACTTTACACTCCAGAATTTATGACCACATTCCAAATAATAATTACGTATAGGTAATTTTCCTACAGTTTTCACGGGGTCGTACATTTCACCTCGAAAACATCACGAAGTTTACAGAAAAGATAAATTTAATTTTTATTTCTCACAAATTCATACAATGGGAAAATACGTGATAAAATACTTCAGTTTTTTTTGGCGGCGGGTACCAATTGCTGAAGTGATGGTCTTCTAAGTTTTAAACGCTTCCTTCAGACGTTTCGGAGGAATGTGCTGCCTCCTTCTTCAGGGTGACTCAATTGGATTAGGTTGATGCTGAGTTTTCGCCTAAACCAATTTGTTCACCCACTGCAGCCACACTAATAGACGGCTTAAAACCAAGAGGATCATCATTTGAAGGATAAATAAGCTTTTGGTTAAATATGTTTTTCTGTTGCTTCAATTCAGGTTATCCAGGTTAGAAAGCATGGCAGGTTATTACGTCGTGTCAATCTATTGTAAAGAAAACAGAGCAATATATATGAGAGCTCTTAAAATTTTCATGTTCTTTGTAACGCAGTTTTAGCCGTATATTTACGGTAAACTGCAGCAGAAACTGAATAACTCAGATAACAGAAGTGATGGCCTTTCAGAAATCATTATTTCTACGCTGCCATATTTAGCAAAATATTACCAAACAATGCGTCCTTCCGTGCCAAAAACACATTCGGGTACAGCATGAAGATTTCGGGTCTCGCTTGGTCTCTGTGTCTGCTACATCAATGAGTATAAACTATTCTTTTCCGATGAAAATGACACTTTTTCATACATAAAATTTATTCAGATGTACAAAAAACGAAAATAGTCCTGTTTCATAGAACACTCACTTATCGGCATTATAAAGCAGGGAGCCATCTCTATTGACATTGTGTGCAACGAAATTCTGTAAGAGTATCCTTGAGGCCTATATCTAAATCTGACCCTCAGGACGCAAGGTTCAGAGGTGAGATTCCCTACACTTATTTGACTAAGGATACACCAATGTTAAATGTTTCAGGGTCTATTGCACTTGTTCAATACCTCTGACGTTCCTTGTTGTATAGTAACAACTAAGATACCAATTTCCCACTTTTCATAACTGTGCATTTACATGTGCGATTTGACATATCAAATTACTTATTAATTTTTACTAATCTCTCAAAGGAACTTGGTCCTAAACATATATTTGTATTGTGTCGGTGCTTGCACAATATTACGTACTACTGCCTTTTAAAGCTGTCAAGGCTAATTACTAGATTCACACAGTTACATAACTAATTCGTGTAGCATTTGGTAGAAAAATTATCACTTGGAGGAAAATATACTAAAGTTTTTTCGATTCCCTTACATTTCCGCAAATGATTTTCTTCATATTTTACCAGTAGTGACATAATTCGCAAAACAAGGCATAGAAATTTATGTTTCGTAAAATCTATTTTCTGAGAACAGTTTGAAATATTCACTCGTCTGATAAATATATTCACACTTTGATTCAACTCCAGAATAACAAGACACTCAAAATGAGAAACACTAACCATGAAAATGCTGTTCTTTCGCAGTTGTTTAACTTTGATGACTGTTGATCGGTAATACTGTCGTAAACTTTGGTATTTTTTTCAAGTTCTTCGTCATCTTCATTTTCATCCTGCCCATCCCCGGGCTTCTTTCTCCGTCTAGGCTTTTTTCTTTTCTTATGGCACTGACTCACATCTTCGTACGGTTTTGTTATGTTCGGATAGAACGATTCTAAATATTCTGTTCCCTAAAACACCAAGAGAACCAGTCAATTAGTATTCAATGTAGAATTGTTTGTATTAAAAAGGAAAATATTATTTTAAAACTTAATGGCAAAGATTACGGAATACGGAGGGTCCAGTTTACGCAATAGGCCACGTTAGAATCTGAAACTATATCTAGCAACAAGTTCTTTTGGGTGGTTGGCTTACACCAGAGAGAATATAGCAATAAACAGTGTGTGTCTAGCACTCCGTTATTCCCGCCACCTTTGCGACTTCCTTCTGTGGATTTGGTACAAACATATTGAATGGTGAATGAAACAGTAGAATTCAATCACCGTAAAGAAAGAAAGAAAGAAAGAAAGAAAGAAAGAAAGAAAGAAAGAAA
>Ga0123352_10004443_pt1 | contig 20653 bp, 13 predicted proteins | sample TergutLab28metaG_FD_89700 | JGI IMG/M metagenome (GOLD analysis project Ga0123352, IMG submission 89700) | Labiotermes labralis P1 segment gut microbial communities from Petit-Saut dam, French Guiana - Lab288 P1 | ecosystem: Host-associated > Arthropoda: Insects > Digestive system > Gut ...
CTTGGAACATCACACATAATACGGAAAGTACTGCAATGTGAAGCTTGAAGCCTGAGCGGTGGGGATCACCGCTGGTTCAAGAGAAGTACCAGGAAGAAATGCCTGTGACAGGAGACATGCATAATGTATAATAATAATAATAATAATAATAATAATAACAATAATAATACCACCACCACCAACAACAACAACAATAATAATAATAATAATAATCTGCAATTGAGAGTATGGTAAAGTAAAGAAATATAAATAGTCATTCCTGTCCTTAGGTCTTTTTAATAACAATTTCATATAGTTTCTGTTGACAGGGTGTTGTGTGGTTTGTGTTATTATGGCAATTACTATACTTCTATGAACTTGGTAACAATGGCTCATGGCAGAAGATCAGACCCTTTGGACATCTTTGTCTCCTACTGGTATGCTGCCATAATGGAGATACCAATATGCATATTGCCCTTTATTCTTCAAGGACGTCTTATGGTCTGTCAAATGACACTTACAGTTTCACTCACATGTGCAGCTGTTTTAAGTATTTGCTATACTACATTACCTACAGGTAAGTTGAAGAAATGGAATGCAGATGGTAAAATTAAAATGTTTATATCCATGCAGACGCACAACTCCACTCATTCTTAACCTCTATAATATTTTGGGGTGAATGGTCAACATCATGTCTCATGCACTTTACCCACAGTACCCAGTGAATACAAGGTTGTGTAGAGCCACAGACCAGTCTGGATGTTTCAGAGAAGAGAAAAATCTCTTATAACTGCCAGGAGTAAAACCATGGATTGTCCATGTCCTTGCCATACTGCCTACACTACCTGGCTCTTAAAAGGGCAGAAATACACTGTTTGTCTCCCTGATACAGGATCATGATTCATGTTACTGAAATGTTCAAGAAATTCCCTGTTGTTAACAACCCGGAAGGGTCTGTTTGGTCATTACCGGATCCCGTTCTGATTTACAAACTAATTGCCCGTTAGTGATAAGTTACATAACATGTTCTGTGCTGCAAGCATTATGTAGTACTAAATGTTATGGCAACCATTGATAATTAATTCAACAGATGTGGAAGGAATATCCTGTGGGCTACTTAGATTTTTACAGTGTCATCACAAATATTAATCAGGATTGAACCAGACTGTAATACATGCTAAAATAAGGCAATAGTGACATTTTGTGTTTGAACAGGTCAGTCTCCTAAACAAATGTACTTAAACTGGATGTTATGAATATGGAATTTAGTGCAATATAACCTATAATATTATTGTGGTGAGCTGACAGGGATGCATACCAAAAGGGGTCATGACATATTTCATGGTACTCCCTTGGAATTTTCCTGGATAGCCTGGAATAAACCACGAAAGAATCACAGAATATCTTGTCACCTGATTATGACTTATTGGAAAATGCACTACTTTCATCTCTCATGGAAAATAATTCTTCTGTCTCTTATTTATTTGTCCTATTGTCATTTCTCCTCTTCTATTTTAAAAGCTGAGTTAAATTTTGCTTAAAACATGCCATTGTAGGAGACAAATGAAGAGCACACATCAAACTAGGTACTATATTATTTCAATGTCCTCATGGCCCCCATGATGTGCACACACACACACACACACACACACACATGCATGCATATTGAGAAAAAAATACCTATAGATTGTATTTCCGATTCTGTATGACATATTATATAATAAATTAATTTCAGTTACTGATTTTTCAGGATATGTTGTGTTAAGCCTAACACTTGGGTTGATTACCAGATTTGCAGTGGCAGTAGCATATTACACAACAGTCCAAAGACGTTGGGAAATGAAAAATATTTTTGAAAATATGTCTACATGGAGTACAGAAAGTAAGATGGGCTTAGCACTTGCCATCATTCCTAGCATTATTTATATGGTAAGTGAGATGTTCTTAATATTGACCTAACATACATATACTTTATATTCTTCTGCGATCATGGGCATTAATTATCAAGAATTGCACTGCCAACAGTACTTACCTGTTTTCTGTCTCAGTATAACACGAGTCTACTTTTGGATTTGAGTTGGATTAAATAATCACGTTATAGAACATGCTTAGTCATTATGAATTACTTGTGGGTAAATAAATGAGAAGTCAGCAGTCATAGGCTGAAAACATTTTGCTCTAGTAAAGGTAATATTCTAAAATACACTAAAAGCAATTCATCAACAAGGAAATCTATTCCAGCCATAATACAATATATCCACGCTATTAGAGTGAACAGCAAGTCCTGCTTGGGACAACATAATACAATATCAAGATCAAGCACAAAATACCACTTGCTGGACTGCTTATATAAATGCATGAAAAACATACGATAAAAACTGCATGTACAAATGGTCTTCCTGATGATGAACACATGATGTTTGAAACACAAAGAAGATACCCAGCATAAAATTAAACAATTAATTTGAAAAGTGTGCATTTTGTTGGTTTACATTACATAATGGGGGGACCGCGGTAGCACAGTAGTTAAGGTACTGCGCTAAAAATTGGAAGGTTGCTGGTTCAATTCCAAATGGTGTCACTGGAATTTTTCATTGACATAATCCTTCTGCTCGCACTATGGTCTTGGGGTCGACTCAGCCTCTAACAGAAATGAGTACCAGGAGTATTTCCTTGGGTATAAAACGGCCTGAGCATAAGGCTGACCTTACCACCATTCTGGGCCATTGTCACGTAATCTGGGAACCTTAACTTCCTGGAACCCTCTGGGCACCTCGGGCCTGTAATGGGGCTGATTTACCTTTTACACTACATAATTATATCACAATGCATTGTACACAAAACATAAAATAATGCAATATTTCACTTAGTACTTGATCATAAGATGTATGACCAAAACATGATGATTCATGTGTCATAAGAAACTCACATGTATGTTCAACAACTTGCTGTACAATTGTTGCTGGAAATTTATTTTACTAAACAAATTTGTTGCAGGAAAATTTAAGTTTATCATAAAATCCAAAACCTCTTGTCAGATCACATATATTATTGGTGTGTGTGTGTGTGTGTGTGTGTGTGAGGGCTGTGATGACCAGTTGGTGTTGTCAATAAATTTCTCAATCATGATTAGTTTGTGGGGCCAGTCAGACCTCCATCATGTGGAACATGGTATACTCATACTCCGCAAATGGCAATGATAGTTGAGACTACTTCAGGTGAGACATATTTTTCCCATAAACGCATTGTTAAAAGGGGAGGGTGATTCCAGACACTTAATGTTGGCCAAGATAAAATATATTCACACTTGGAAAATATACAAAATAACAAACAAATCACAATTTAAGAAAGAGGCACTTCCTCTTGAACTGTAGATGGGTCATCGGTATCATCATCTCCAATGTTCAAAAATACAGCTAGTGATGCAAGAGTCCCTGAAGATGACTTGAGGAAACCAAGCATTGTTCCCTGGATGAAAACATCTTCTCCTTCAGAATTTCCTCATAGCAAGCAAGCATCCTCATCAATCCTTGTCCAGTTGTTGCTACTCACTGCTTGTGTGAATCAATGTCCTCAGGCACCTTAATGCCAACTTTAAGTCCAGGCACCTCAGTCACATTCAAAAGAGTCACTGTCCTCTCCCTAGGCTCAGGCTCAGGTTCTACAGCTTCTTCAGGAGTGCTTTGCTTCTGAATTTCAACAAGATGTTTGAGTGCGAGATCCTTATCATGGTTGTTCAGCAAGTCAAAGAAAACTTAAGCATTGTGTGTCCAAATATGTGTGCTTGGCTTAATACTGTATACTGGGTCTTGGGACAAACACATAAGTGTGGAACATAAGTCAAGGTGATGTGAGTCAGGGATGACTGTATTTGAAAGGTAAAGTTGTTCTTGTGTATGCCATGAAGCAAAAAAGGTATAGCTCCATGCACTGGCAACCTCAGCGCCAGGTGAAAGTGGTCAGCTACACAACTTGGTCTCTTTAAGATCAAGGAAAAATTCCCCATTAACCATTAAATAGGCTATGTAGGACCCAGAGCCAGTTTGGGTATTTCAGAGAAGAAGAAATCTCTTGCCCTGCTGTTAATCAACCCACTATGCCTTGGTCATTTAACCTAAAGCCTAGTCACTATACTAACTAAGCTATCTGAGCAGTACTCGCAGGTATTTAAAGGAACTGCTCTTGTAAGCACTGGAACACAACAAATATGAATGGTATGGCAAAGACTAACACATACCTTATGATAATAATTATAAATAATTTGGGGTATGAGTTTTGTATGTTTGGATAACATGGATGTTATGGGTTTTCTTGGAGCTTTATGTCTTATCTCATGATTTTTTTAGATACAGACAACTCTGTAATTGGGTCTGTGTTGTCCAATTGGATAGAATTCTGAAGGTGGGCCTGTGTTACTCAACTTTACAGAACCCTGTACCTCCTTTCACACTTAAAGTATGTTTTCGTTACTTATTTGATGATTTAATTTTAATTTTTATCTTACTGGATTAATCAGATCATGGTAAATGATTAAAACATGTTAGATTGTTAACAGCTGTAATACATGCATATGCCTAGTGTTAGCAAAGCTAATTTGATCATTTTTGTGCCATCTTATTCTTCTAGGGGGAATATTATTCACAGTTACCATCATTAGTACTTGGCATAGCTGCTTCAGTCACAGCTGTCATGACTCTATTACTACCACTACCTGTGGTTAGATCTGATGACAACAATCAATATACACGCAAGTTACTGCAAGGGCTGAGAAAACTGAAGTTCATAATACATAAGATGTAAGTAATCAATCAAATTCACCAACAAATGCACATTATGGGATTACAAACTGTACGTGCACAGAATGAATATCTAATAGGATGCAAGTAGTTCATTATTTACATGTAATGTTTGGTACTTATAGTGCTACTCTCAATTCTACTGGTATTTGTTTCTTTGTCTGATTACATTAATTTTGTAGGGTAGTAACACAAATAACTGTTAAGAAAACTCTAAACATCATGAAAGGAAGAAATGTCTCGCTGCCACTTACGTTTCACCCCACCATAATGTATGTTACAAAAAAGTCTTAGATTAGGGTGGCAATTTAGTTTAAAATAACAAAGGCAATGTACTGACACTGTAACACTGAGAAGCATTTGTGTAATGTTTATACCTCCTCATCTATCCTAACAGGCTGATAACACATCACTTGAAAGTGCACTTTACTTAGATTTAATTTCACCAGCAGCAATAAACTGTACTTTGGTCTCCATGTAGAGTGCCCGATATTTTTGCCCAGCATTAAACAAATCTGAAATTCCTCAACAAATCTGAATAGAAGTCTCCAATATGAAATTCCAAATAAATCCATCCAGTGTGAGCAGTGCTGAATATGTAGACATACATATGGACATGACGAAGGTAATAGGAGATTTTTGTGACTGCGCAAACATGCCTAAAACAGACACTCACATTAAAAGGATAAGACTCCCCTTGGTTATTACTTGCTCTTGTTAATATCAAGTCCCTTCATGTTTTTGACCACATAATTAGCACTGAACTTAAAAAAACTATACTCTCTTCACATGTCAATTTCATGAACAAAGAGTTGCTCCAGTGTAATGAACCACTAGATGCAATTTTCTACTTTTTTTGCATTAATAACTTTACAACTGATGGGTAGATCATGCAGCATGCACAGAAGTTATGAGAAATTCACACAAAAAATTAGTCTAAACAACCTAAACAACAAGAGTGCCTAAGAGACATGTGTAGATGGATGGTGACAATAGAATGGTTCTTAGCAAAATACAGTCTGAAGAAGTACATTGGATCCACCTGTCTCTGAATAGGATCCTGTGAGAACACAGTCATGAATCTTCAGGTTCTGTAAGAAGCACGGCAGCGGAGAAACTGACAATTAGCATTCAAAGGAGGAGTTTGCTCCACAGGCACTTACAATAAAGTTGAAAAAGATGGGAAGTGTGTAAATACTGACACCAACAGACAGTATATGACCACCAAAACAGATACAGATTAGGGGAAAAGGGTACAACAGGAGAACAAGGAAGTGGTGATACACTTCATCTTTACAGAAGCAAGAAAACATGGTCAAAATTTTAACAAAACTGGATATACATAACATTACTACAGACAGACAGAACTGTCACAAAAGCCATTTGTTAATATCTTGTAAAGAAAGCCTAATTCCCCTAGCCTTTTAACATATATTCGGCTTTTATGCTTTACATTTCGAAGTAATCTAGGACATTCAGAAAATCAAGTGCTGCGTGCGGTGGTATCTGTGTCTTTGCGTAACCTTGAACACTGTGCTGCATTTCACTGTATCATTAGTTACAGGACTCTTGATATGAATGGTGAAATATAATAAATGTACCTTTCAGGGCTTCTGCATTAACAGCAGGACACCAGAGTGAAGCTGCAACAACCATAGTATCTACAGTAACTTACAATCGTTTGGAGTCTACATGAATGAATGGATGAATACACTTTTACATAATTTGTGCCAGCTTACTTACAGTCAGTATTACATTATTTTACTATGTATTAATAATTACATGTGCTTATACTTTATATCTAACAGCTATCATCTGTACAAGGTAGGTGAACCAGCTGACATGATTGGTAGTCCAAGGGTTATGTTGTAAACAGGTATTGTTTCTGTTTTATAGCATAATGGATCAGGAAGATCCAACAAATATAAACAGTTCAAAACAGTGACATAAAAATTTAACTTGTCCACTGCTTACACTTTCCAAAGAAAGTGAAAGAATTACTTGTAACATGTAGGCCTACAACATATAAAAATTTTCAACAGGACAGCCACAGTTTCCAACAACATGTCTGTTGTGTCCTGAGAATCAGGCATAATGACACACTACTGTGAAAATGAAAATCCTATAAAAACATTTAATTAACAAGAGGTCATAACACAAAAAGCAGAGAAAATATGGTACAGTATTTATATTTCTGGAAAAAATGAGTGCTGCACTCACCATGGAAGATATGCAATATACTATGTAATCTACTGTGTGAATTGTTTGTAAAATTCAGTTCAAAACCAAAGGTCTTGTAGAAATAAAGAGTAACAAAACTCTTAATTCTGCAATTGGATAACTTGATCAGCAATAGTTTTTATTTGTAATGCATTTAAATTCTGAGAGAAATGTGTTACAAAAAGCTTGCAGTCACAACTAAACTTGATTTAAGTACTGAAATAAATATATATATGGAAAACTTAACAAATATTTCTTCACACATATGTTTTACAAAGTGGTATATTGAACTTTCCATGTTACAAAAACATATGCATTTCATTTAAACATCAAGTAAGTGCCATTAATCCCTTCTATCATTCAGAAATACATTTTCCCTTTTAATTCGAACATTTGAAAACTTTAACACGGAAGTAATGCAACATGCATAACAGGATGTAACATCAAATTACTACTGTTGTAACATTAATAAGAATATGAGTTGCAACCTTAAATCCTCTTTATACAATATAAACAAACAAAACTCACTGTTTCTAAACTAATATTTTAATTTGTAATGTCTTCTACAATTTTTGAACCTGAGGGTTCATCTTTATATATATATATATGTAAAACCATCTTCCACAAGATGAACCCTCTGGTTAAAATATATATATATATATATATCATAATTTCAGCATGTAAAACACACTATACCATACCAGTATATACAACTGTCTTCCTGAAGATAAACCCTCAGATTCAAAACATATGGAAGACATCACAAATTAAAATATTACTTTAGAAAAGGTGCATTTTGTTGGTTTATATTGTCTATTACAATGTATGATTAAAAAACTTAAATCCTTTGTTAGTATTTAATACACAGGAGCCAAGTTCTTACTCTCTGGAGTAATACTTATCAAAATCAAAGAGATGTTTGTGTGATAATTCCTTAAATGTATTTAAACATTCTTCATATAGTATCACAGGTAGACTAGTTGCAGTTTCATTAATCTCTAACTTGCCAAGATTCATATGAGATTCGCTGCTCCATGATGAGACATTTCGAGTTTGTATGTTGAAACATCTATGCTATGGGTATTCATAGTCTTCAGTGGTTGACAGCTGAAGTATGCAAACATACGTTTATCAAAACTACACTTACTTCTTTCCATAAAGCCTTAGAAAATACACTCTGATCATGAGAAGTCTGGAAGGTCTACTTTAGATGTTGATGACCAATAGGTCAAGAATTCATTATAATGAGGTACTGTTTACATAAAATTGTATCTCATTGAGAGATGTATAGGTCTCACTTGAAAGATTTTTTAATACTACATAATATATTCTTAAAAACTGACTTTGACCTTTCAATAAAGTGTCTGGTATGGTTCAAAAGCAGAAGTGACCACCTACAAAGTTCCAACATCAGATTTGATCATAATGTCAGTGCCTACAAACATTCCATTCAGAGTAAAAAAATATCAGATCACACTTGTTATGATCTGCATTATCCAGCAAGTACCGAAATTAAGTCACAGAACCATTCAAAAACAACTGAACTATTGAAAAGTAAACTATTCACACATCCCTACTGAAGAGCTAGAAAATGGATAATCTTTCACATACAATCTAGCCCACAACAAAGTAAAACAATCTCCACAATGATGTGGGTTAAATTCCTATGTAACTGTATATTTTTTACTGTAACACAGTACTTATTTAATGTAGATTTTGGGCAATACACTATATTTGACAAAGTTTATGAAGGAACCTGGAAAGTTTAATGTATAAGCAAATTCTGAATGTGAGCTGTATATCTGTTAAACATGGGACAGACAGGGATCAATAATAGAGGTTTTACTATTACGAGTCATATCAAGCCTTTCTTCTTTTCACCGAAACCACCAACTGCACAAAAATACACAATAAGTTAAAGAAAAATCAAAGTCTAGGTCTGCTGCCAACACTAAATTGTGACATGCGAGTCTTACAGAAGTAGAAACTGGTAGCTGACAATATAACAATGCCACTCAACACTGAAATTAATGTAATTATTGCGTGCAAAACAACAGGTGTCTACAGTAGCATATTTGTCATACTACCTGTAGAGCTTTGCTATTAATAGGCAATTTAGGACATTACACAAGGTAAATAAAACATTAATACACATTAAAGCTGTCATCAAACCTAAAGCCCACACAAATACAAATGCAGAACACAATGAGAAAACTATCATAAAAAGTCAATCACATAAACTTCCGTACCAAAGATACTGTGAATCCTAGCAACACATGGCTGTGTTTATTCAAAAAGTAAACTAATGCTGTCCCTCTCAGTGCCATGAAGACATCTGGTGGAGAGGGGTTGAGTACAGGTGCTCCACCCTCAGACAAAACCTCCAGTAGCCACTGAATAGGAGACTGGGTGAGCCTCAGAGTCAGTATGGACATTTTGTAGAGAAAAAGTCTCTTGCCACTGCTGGGAATTGAACAGTTCCTCAGCTGTCAAGCCCATAGCCTAGACACTGTATTGACTGAGCTGTCCTGGCTCCTAGTTGTGCTTATACAAGCTTTTCATTTCCACAGAATGAATGATCTGCAATAATAAAGGTACAGGAAAAGCCCCTGTGCACACCATGAAGGCAAATTGGAGAATAGAAGGATAATTCATCCTTTCTTTGACTTTGGTACTAGATTAACCCCAGTGGTCAGCCTCACACCCTGACAATTTTACCCCCAAAGAAAGAGCCCCAGCACCCACTGAAGAAAAGGCTTGGTGGGCCCCAGAGCTTGTTTGGATGCTTTGGAGAAGAGAAAATTCTGTATGATCTGCAATAATGAAGTCCTGGTCATGAAAGCATAAAATGATCCTTCAACCAGATCTAATCCTATTATGAGCTTTAACAATGAGATTCAGTTCTGTATACTACAAGATGCAGCAGGACAAGAATCCCACTGATATTTGCAAGAGAAATTGCTAAAATTACTATTGTTAATATTATTTTGTGAAAATACTATCCTGTTACCATTGTTCTGTATAACTTCCAACAGTCCCACTGCACAAGCAGGGTTGATCTGTGACTTCTCTGACATTAAGCAAGGCCTAGTGATCTTGTGACAACAACACTGCAATGCAAAGCATAACAATGCAGACTGCCCAAGTACATCACACACCATGTGTTAAACAGAGACAATACAACATTATGTTTTGAAAGAGGTTTCTACAGTCTTATCTACCTGAAGCAGATGTAATGGTAATACAGTACTTACCTGTATAACTTACTGCATGCAGTGTTCTCTACAAAGTTCAGCCTTCAAAATGCTTGCAGCTTCAGCAGTCAAAATCCAGCTTAAGTATTTTCTTGTGATTTTCAATTTTAACAAAATCACATTACAACAATTTGCTGTGTTTTGCACCTAAGCACTTATCAATTTGCATACTTTGTAAAATTAGTCGGTACTTCTAGCAATGCACAATTTGTATAATGATTTAAAAAAAACACCACTGTTAATTTAATCCCTCAGTTTTCAGCCCTAAAAATAAGATAAAATAAGGACACAGTGACAAAATCAAACAAAAGAACCAAATGATAGGAATCCACAGGATTTTGAAGCCTACTGAACCTTTCACGTGATAACTGCAGAGATATGGGAAACTGAGGTTTCCACAGCAGCAGATATTTGGATTGTGGTGTTGTGACATAAAAGGTTAAGAATATTTGGAAAAACCTACTGCCACAATCTACAGTGTACCTGGAACACTAATAGTTACCAGTGCCCCTTTAAATATGTTCAAATTTAACACCTATATTTGAAGAATTACTACAATAGGAGAAACCACTATACCACATTAGCTACTGATGTCACAGAGGGGAGAAAAAAACCCCCCACAAAGCAATGACTGACATATTCGACACTGGCAGATATAAAATACAACAAACAGTGAAAAATATCCTGCCTGATTTAGTGGAGCCATAACACTATTGGAACAATGGTAGAAGAAACAAATATATTTATAAGGATACAAACATGAAGAGAAAATGCACCCTGTTACATGTGGGTTCAGCGAGTAGTGGACAAGTCTGGTTCATGGAAGTTTTATTCATGCCTAGCCTATTTATTTTGCTGCCATGCTTGAAAATATTTCTATCTTCATACATGTACACACATACATACATATACATAGATTCATTCGATGGTTCCATAACTTTGCCAAAATGACAGGAATAAGTCATGATGCAGAAGATTAATATACTTTAATGCAATTTTCCATGAACATCATGAGACATGCAATTACAATTTAACAAATGTGAACTACAGCAAAACCCCCTTGAGATGTTTCTGGAAAAATTCAATGGATTTGGCTTATTCAGCAAAAGAACGTCTCAAAAGTACGAGCCTGGAAATTATATAATTTTCTAATTCCATCCTGAAAATGACAACCACTTTATTCAAATATTTTTCTACATAAATTCTGCACTGAAAAATGAATTTTCACCATCATACCACAGTGAATTTCCCATATTCTTCAACACAAATTTTTTATAAGCACAACTGGTAGATGAAAAGCCTGTTCTTGGCAGAACTATTACACAATCTTTGAACCAGTATTTTGCTGCTTTCACATTATTTCTGCTCAGCTGCAGGCTGAGTACTGTCTATTTGAATGATACAGAAATGCACAACTGTTCAATGATTTTTTGTTTGGTGGCAGGAATATATTAAGTAGCATCCAACATGGTTATAATATACAGCTCTCCCAGAACTGATAAGAGCTTAAGTTTTATGCCAGTTTTTAGTGAAGCAGTCATGCTGATCATGTGTTTAATAATTAATGGCTCTACAGGATGCAAGATACACACGTGAACAATCCGAAGTGAACACAAACTGTATATAAATTTTGCACACAGGGTACTTAAACTTGTTGAAATTTAAGGAAAACGGTTGCAATGCACTCCATTAAACCCATCCTTAATTTTGCCACAGATGACTCACAACATGATGTCTCATGCTGTGTGAAATGTATATTTGGAAACAGATGGAAGCACAGTCAGACTGTTGTCATTTCCTGCCAAATGTTGCCATGGATTAACAATGGGTTGCTTACCTGTACCTCTTGTCTGTTGTAATAAGGGCCATAGAAATAGATATTTAGAAACCGAGAGCATTTTCATCACTATATGTTTGTAACAAACTGTATGAATGGGAAACAGTTTAAGATTTTGATTTGAAAACATACCAATATTGGTGAAAAACTCATTGCATCATGAAATGTTTGAGTTTCTTAGTGGGAAATCCTTTACTGTGGATATGCACTAGGACACCACATATGTTAACCTTTTGGCGCCGGAATTATTTTTTTAAATTTAGCACACCTGTATAAAAAATGTTAATAATACAGGAACCAAATAAATTAAAATTATGAAACAAACTGCATTTTGAAGAGAAAAAAATGGAGAGTATATACCATGTTTAAAATATTCAGTACCTATATTTGTTGAATAAATATAAAAAATGCAACTTTAGAGGTTAGCGGTGTGGTACGACCACTATAGTTGACATTAGGCGTCAAAAGGTTAATCACATTGGAAAGTTTTGGTACTAAATTAGCCTGACTTCTTAAGTGGGAAAACATTTTAAATCAAGACATCTTAACTGGGATTCAGTAGGCATACATGGATGAAGATGACACTAATTTGCTAAAGCACCACTACCACATTACTCATTCTGACTCATTAACAAAAGACAAAGTGCTTGCTACAGTCAATTTATAGTCCTTTTTGTCTCTCGGTTTTGTATCTAACCCTGCAATGATGACAACATACAGAACCACAACTTCACCTGCATGTTGGAAACTGTGAGGAATATCATACATTGAGGGTACTCAAGAATGTTGCAAAGAATATTTCGACTGAAGGCAGAGAACAGGAAGCTCAAGAAAACTGCATATGATGAGCTTTCTTTATACTCTACACCAATTACAATGCAGATCAGAAAAGTTTAACAGAGCAGACCACTTGGAAGACACAGAAATGTATGGGACACAATACTGAAATAAATCTTTAAAAACGCATGACCGGACTTGCATGGTTCAGGACATGGTCTTGTGTAAGGCTTTTGTAAACAAGGGATGAACTTGAGTTCCATAAAGGTGGGGAATTTCTTTATTAGTTGAGCAACTATTAAATTCTTTTAAAAGACACAACTCCTTGGCGTTAGTTGACAAGTTACTAAATGATCATTTGGGATATGCACTAACCACAAAACTGGCAAAATGCACCCAGTAAATTTAATGAGATCACAAGCAGCAAGTTTAGTCTAAATCAACCTAAATTTATATAATATGCCAAAAGGATATATATATATATGATTGTCTAGACTCAGGCTTTTCTAAATGTTTTTCCTGTTTACTCTAGAACTACAAAAATGGCTGGTTAATGGTACATCTTAATTTTATTGCCAGCAATAAAAATTATTTTACTTGGATATACAATAAAACTATTTGAGAGTCACCATCCTCATTTACTACCTCAGAATTTTCCAGAGTAAGCTTAAAGCAATGCAGTGCTTTACCATCTACGGGACTGTGTATCTAATATTTTGTAATATATGAAACTTTATGTCATATTATAAAGGTTAATGGAAGAATCAAAATGAACAAGAACAGTGTACAAGGGTACTAAACTATTTTGCTGCATATCTAATAACAGGTGTGCCAACAGGCAATATACAGTACACAAAGTGTGAGTTAGTGATATTTCCTTGATGTTTTTAAATGTAAAGTTGCTGATGTTCACAAAGAATTCCACAGAAACATTAAATTCAAAAACTAAGCACAGAATTTCCTGCAAAAGATTCAGGAGGAATTATTACTCACAATGATGCCTTGAAGCCTTAAACAATAATACATTCCATTTTAGGAACTGTTCAGTAAGCCAAAAAATTAATCACATTGCCCATTTTGACAGAATATTATAAACACACACTGTTCATGAAACAGATAATCACCTATGGACTGGAAACAATGAAATATAATTTACACAGGTAATTACATTAAATGGAAGGGGCACAACAATCAAGAATAGCAAAAGTTGAACAAGCATGAACATCCACTTCTAAAAAAAACCCCTATTAACTGCACTCAGGTCTGGACAGAATATAATATTTTCCTTCAAGCACAAAGCTGAGAGAATTAATATCAAGCTAATTAAAGTCTTAAATTTACAAAATATTTATTTTATTTCCCATCCAGATCTGTATTCCATATAAATAAATTGCAAGTCACTATATTGTTACAAAATTAAAAGCAAAGAAAATTATAATTCAATATACAGAAACTTAGTGCCTCTGATACATACCTGTGATCAATTTAATGAACTACTCATCATTTCATACAAAGATACAGAAATTTCAACATAACTTGCAATTGGTACAATATTACCTTCTACTCCCTGCTAATCATGCGAGGTAAGCAACAAAAAACAAAAGGGTGAAACAAGTGCTCCACATCTGATGTTCAGGTGACCGTGCATCGTGATAAATTCTTATAATAAACCAACCAGATGCATTAATTTCTCAAATTTATTTTTGGAATAAAACTCTACATGTTTCAGACAGTTCCTCTGTCCATCATCAGCAGTTTTTTACTGTACACACAGCAATACTTGCAGGTTTGCTGACGTCTTGCTCGTAAGCTGTCAGCAAACATATATGACATATACCATTGCTGTGCATACAGTGAAAAACTCCTGATGATAGACAAAGGAACTATCTGAAACATGTAGAGTTTTATTCCAAAAGTAAATTTGAGAAATTAGTGCATCTAGTTGGTTTTATTAGAAGAAGTGCTCCAGGATAGACTGCACATATTTTCCAGGCTAATTTGCTGCAATTTGGTAATTCTGATTCTCAATTACAACGAAGTACTCAATATCTTCACTTTGGTTATCCAGTATTATCTACATATGAAATGGCCCTGTAACATGACATTTACAACTTGTGCTGCATGCCCATGCTCAGTTATGCATCCCACTCCCACTCCTGCTTTGTCTGTTAGCACCTCTCATTTGACCAGGGACATAGCTTTGTTTGTTCATCTGCGCCAATGACTTGTGTTTGTACTAAATGTACATTACTGTGATTGTTTTATTTTTTCAATTTCAATTTCCCCTTTAATTTTGTTGGTGGAGGAATGTGACAAGTGAAAAACTTACACTTCATTTCTACTTCTCCCCCCCCCCACCCAAATCAATCCTGCATTATCCCACATTTTTGGTAATCAGCTACCTAAAGGTCCCAATTAGATAAGATCACCAGGACTCGTCTATATTGTTTGAACAAATCTACTACTGGCTGAGCTGTCAATTGTACAGATACTATTTTGCCTACAGCCACATACTGTTTTTTCCTCTCATTCTTTTTAAATACACAATAAATAAAAATTTTAAAATAAAACTTAAAGATCTCAATGGTATCCACAGATCACATATGACCTGTTTCAATGATGGGCTGTTTTTTAAAGTATCATAAATTGATGTAGAGTAGTGGACTGATCTGGATCAAAACATAATTCACTGAAAACTTTTAATGCAGTCTCCCAAATATCAGATTTCATGAAGATCTGTGAAACACAAGGAAGAAGAGGCAGATGGACATGATCCCACAATATACAGTCGTTCAATGTATTTTGTATGAAGAACATATGAACATGAAGTATGATATTTACATACTCAAGACATCCAGCAGAAAGATGGGGTAAAAAAATTGACTGGTAGTGGTAACAAAAATATCAGATACTGTGAATTGCATACACTCGAGCACTTTTAGATATTTAATAGAAAAAAGTTCTAAAAAAAAACTTGATGTTAATACTTTTCTACAATTTTACATCTAAAGTCTGCAAGGGTCTCAGATGCAGAGTGGCATGAAGTCCAGAAAATATGGCATATTAGCCTCATGTAAGTACTGTAATTGTAAGTGGCAATGCACATTTCACAACCTGATGTACACTTCTGACAATGTGTGCTTCATCACATTTTCATTTTAATAAATGTTCGTTGATCACAAACCTGTGTCTCTTCAGGCATAATGTGATATCTTCAACATAAATGTCTGTAAGTGAATGAATGAGTACCAAGTTCTACACCTGCGTCATCTTCTAATTATAACCTAATGGCAGCACACAGATGAACATGGATCCAGCCATGGTCACTGTTCCAGCACGGTTGGTAGACATTTATGACAAAGTACATGGCACTGCTAAACAAGTAACAAAGTGTGTGTGTGTGTGTGTGTGTGTGGGAGGGGACAAGGGAGGGGAGAGGGGGAGGAAGGAAAGGAAAGGAAAAGATAGAAAATGACTTTGCCCATTAATCTGACTCCAAACACAGAAACACAAACTTTCATACAATTCAAATATACAGGATGTTCTACTTTCAGGAATAAAAACTAGAACTAATATAAATCCTACATAAAAAAGCACAGAATTTGTCCCGTCAAATATGGTAATAGCCTACCTTAAGGAACATTCTACATACCTTACAGAAGATTTTTTTTTAGACTGTAAAAAAATACATATAACAACAATTCAGAGACTGGTTCAATCTTCATTTTCAGGCAGAAAGAAAAGAGCACCATTTCAGGCCTATTACTTCTACTGGAATCAAATGTTGCAGCCATGTAATAGCGCTTACTGCTAAATATCTGGGTCATAATACCAATTCCTGGCTCAAAAACAAGCTACCCTGACACATGTCAATCTATGTAAGAGCAAAAGTGTTGTTAAAGTACACAAGAATCATTGAAATCCATCTACCTGTAACTACCGGCCTCCGAAATGCAGTATGTATGTGTATACATACACATCTGGTATTCAGGAAAATTCTCTATCAAAATTCTCCCATAATAATACTAGATCACTGTCACAAACCTCAACTGTACATACCTGTAAGCTATGCATTTTCAATATTAGTGATACAATACAATTTGTAATTCATTTTGAACCACTGTAGTAAGTGTGAGCTGTGTCTGAATGTGAGAATCTCTGTGGGCCATCTCTGTTGCTATTTGAACTTGATGTAGCTGTGATATCTGCTGCCTGGATGGTGTCTGTTGGTTCGCTCGATTCTGGAAGTTTCATGAATGTCAGGTCACTGCCACTCCACATGGAGTACAGATGTGCTCGAACCTCCTGTACAAGCGCAGTGTTCTCATGTTCTATTACTTCTGCTTAATGACAATATATACATGCATCCAACAGGACATCCAATTAAGATAAAAAGAAATTCCAGAAATAACTAACCTTGCTAATTCACATTAATTATGAAAGTGGACTGAGAAGTTTTGTCCCCAGCTAAATAAAAAAAGGGGAATACTTAACCAAAACAAAAAAATAAATGTACCTTTAACCTTTATTTACAACTGTGTATAACCACTTTTCCACATAATCTCCTCCAACTTCAATATGAATCATTTCTTCAATGCATTCTCTATGAGACTTGTTTGTTGTAGTCCCTGGCCTCCCCAACCTTGCTTTACCACACAAACTCACTTCCCCCACTTCTTCTTGCTAACTGCCGTACCCAACATCTAACAGTGCTTACTGCAACATGCTTATCCCCATTCACTGCCTGCATATGGCAATGAAAGTCGATGGGAGGATTTTTTCCACAGTTAAGAACTCAATAATGGTATACTGCTTGAAATGCAAGTCCCCACAGCCCTCCATTTTGACTGACACTGAACCAGAGTTATGGATAGCTGTGGGTTCAAGGTTACATATAGTTGTGGGGAGATATCACATGACTGTGGTAACAGTTTTATCCAGTCTTCATTACTCTCATACAACATATGACAGAGGATGAAAAACTTTTCAGCCCATCTTCATATTCTTCCTCTATGCAATGTATGGCACAGAGTAATACTTATACAAACCTGGTGATCTAGTTCTGTTTGTAAATTCCACTAGCATAAATTTCCATCACCTGAAAGTATACTTATGAAGACTGAGTGGGACAAATGTATTCTAAAAAATGGAATAAACCACAGCAAATTTAAAACTTTTGTTCAAATAATTAAACTACACAAATGCTTTCATTACCACCTTAAGGTAGAAATACAACTATATCACACCGCTGCATGAGAAAATCTTTCTTAATGGTGCATGCACCATGGAAATAACTGTTTAACACTCTACACAAAAAAGAATCCACACTCACAGCTCCTCCTTCAGAACCAGTAGTGGATCGACTGTGTAATGAATGGCTTGATGAGGAATCAGTTGATGAACTGCTCTTCCTGGATGCTAGAGTTCCAGCATCAAGAGGTGGAGGGTACAGGTCAAAACTCCTTTCAACACCTGCATGGCCTTCATGCTCACCCCACCTGTGCCACACGACACAGAATATCTGAACACAAGTAATGAATGTTTTAATGTAACATAAACACAGAACTTCACAGCTACATATTAATACGCCTCTACTTCCTTCTCCATGTGGAAGTCCTGTCCATGTTGGAGATGCTTCCGACATTTGCTGATCATGCTAACATTGCTTACTCTTTTAAACCTACCCATGCCCAAACAAATATTCCTTATTATGTTGGTGGTAGGCTACCTAAACAAGACTACCATGTTTCTTGGCCAGGTACTGATTTCCAGTACTCTTGTTTGTCTCTGTTCTTGAGGATTCTAATGGTCTGTTTTGCAACTCCCACTAAGATACCACAGGCCAGATCAGGTCCCATCAATGGACATCCAGATAAAGATCTTGGAAGTTGATTGGCAACCTCATTCCCTTTAATTCCCCTTGTCATGGCACCTGTATCAGTTGTACCCTGTTACGTTACATTCAGTTTCATTATGGACATATGGGAAGCTCTGACAAATATAAAATTTATCTGCCACCTAGTACATACTATTAACACACCTCTACTGTTTATACCAAGACATGTCAATTTGCAGCTGTCATATTGTAAGTTTAATAACATTAAGTGCTATAATAAAGAAACTGTAACTGATACCTGTAAGAAGAATATTAAACGACCAACATATTCTAGTACTTATACTGCAGAAATTGATTACATGTGAGTGTGTGTGTCAGGAGCATGCCAGCTTGCACGGTGGAGGTGCTGTTGTGTTGCTAGTGACTGAGGTGAACTGCTGCCACGCCGTGATGGCCCACAACTGCCCCCTCTTTCATCTGACTGAATACTGTCACCCCAACCTCCACAGTCTGGAGACGGGCCGTCATATGTACAACTGGTTAATGTTACTCCTGTAATAAAGGAATCACACTGGAACTGAAAATCAAACTGGTGTGATCTATTTAAAATTGGTAGGAGAAGGACAGTGTTCCCAATGGTTATCATACTCTGACAGCAGAACACAGCACACTGTAACTCTTCACAATAAGAAGCAGGTGAAGCCTTAAGGCCAGTTCTCCAGTATTCATCTACTGCCCACTGAACATGGTACCATCTTTCTGAAGCAGCTATGCCATGGCTCTCATAGTCGGTTGCTGGCTTCTCATTGTGAAGATGGTAGGTCCTGTCCTAGGACAATCCATATGGAAATTATGGTGGACAAAGTGACAAAGGAGCAGGTTCCTTTCTTTGGGGTCTTTAGTATTTTTGCTTCCAATCATCATCCCATCAAAGCTCCATATGTGTCGGCAATCAACCTCAAAATTATTGGCTAAGTATAGCATCAAGGGACTCGAGCACACCGCTCCTCCCACTACCAACACCACCTTCTGTCCCAGGGAGTTAAGTGGAACTTTTATTCTCTTGATGCAGTCTGCACATTCAAACTTTCCTGAGAGTTCATTGTTAGTCCAATGAAATGTAATCAGAATCACCAACAGTAGCAGCACAGTGTAAAAAACTCACCAGGAAGATGCTGACTGGGATGATACAGCTGGGTTGAATGGCTAACCCCAGGTCGACAAGATAACAGCTGAATGACTTCCTGAAGCTCTTCCTGACTTGCAAGGGATGAATGCCACACAGAATCTGCAGAAAAGAAATTAAAGCTAATATCATCGCGAACATAGTGCAACAGTGAACATCATACAAAAATACTGCTTATGAAATTCCCTGAATCACCGAATGGCCTGCAAAATTGAATTACCCAGAAGCATTAGGTGATTGAATTTCGACATTCAGTGACAGAACATGACGATACATGTAACACACAAATCTCTGTGTTCCAAGATGCCATGGACGGTTAGCACACTCTCCTGAGTAGTAACTATGAAATTCTTACATACTGATCATATGACCATTCACATATATGTTTAATAAGGTATCAGAATTATACTGGCTGTTAGAAATAATGAAAATGTGTCAGCTAGAGAACAGATACTGAAAATTTCCTGGGACACAGAAAATGGAAGTGAAGAGCGTATGCTGACCGGAGCTGTGAAAATTTCTTCTTTGTAAGCAAACCATCATCCTCACATATTTTTCTAGAAATACAATCCTGAAAAGAGTTCACTTTGTGACATTTAAGGTTCTGACAGTTGTGTCACTCAAGACTCAGGTCTTCTTGTGCTGCTTAACCTTTACGCAACAGGATTTAAATGGCTACAGTCAACCTTCGCGTACGACATTATTTTCGCTTGGCATTTAAATTTTTGTACATGGTTTACAAAAAACTTTATTATTTCAGGAACCAAA
>Ga0123352_10004445_pt1 | contig 20652 bp, 17 predicted proteins | sample TergutLab28metaG_FD_89700 | JGI IMG/M metagenome (GOLD analysis project Ga0123352, IMG submission 89700) | Labiotermes labralis P1 segment gut microbial communities from Petit-Saut dam, French Guiana - Lab288 P1 | ecosystem: Host-associated > Arthropoda: Insects > Digestive system > Gut ...
AAGAAGCCCCCACTTTTCTCAGGCCATTATCTCCATAACCGTTCAACTTTGGATATAGGTGTTTTGGGTTATATCGGTATACCTTAACATAAGGAACACTCTCCTGAAGTCTGGCACATTCCTCCTGGGACACCCTGTATATATATATAAATATAATCATGGCATCCAAAGTATATAAAATGTAGCATAAAGTAATTACTGAACCAAGCACCATTTTGTATGTTCGCAGAGTCAAGCTGAAGCAAGAAGGTGTGTGGGGGGATGTTGATCTAGTGAACTCTTCTATTCTCGAAATTTTCTTCCCAGTAGACACGATAGTTATAAAACGTCCAATCACAGATGAAGTAGGAAGCAATGAACCAATTGGTTATCAGGCTATTGTGCTGGACCCGAGCCCCGAATGTACAGCTCAACTGCTGGCTCTTGCTGTGGATCACATTGATATTCTACTGGAGGACTGGTATCCAACACTAGGTGAGTGGTGTAGAGTTGACCAAAACTGGGATTGATTTGTTAACTAATGAGGTATTACGTGACACTGTACCATCTGTAGAGAATGAATGAAAGGTCATGGAAGTGGGAAGAATGGGCTTTGCACACTTCAGGGTAATTAACCAGAATTTTTTTGAACCACTGAGGGAAAACTACAGTAATCTGAAGACAACTAGGACTTCAGTTTTGAAATGTGCTCCTCACCAAATGCAAGCCAGACTCATCACTTCAGTTAGTGTGTGCATTCATTTTGATTATTATCCTGTAGAAGGACAAAAACAGCAGAAGCAGGAGTGGTGGTGGCAGCTGCTGTGGACATAGGAGGGGCAGGTGTGGTAGTGGTGATGGTGGTGGCAGCGGTGGCGGCAGTGGTGGTGGTGGCAGCGGTGGTGGTCGTGGCGGTGGCGGCGGCAGTAATAGTGTGCACAGTAATATTTATGCAATAGTCAATCAATTTCATGACAAAATATACAATGTTTGTTATTTATTGTTTCCCTGAGCTTGGTTATTGTCATGGGATGTCTTGGCAGATGCAGGCTTGCTATGCAGTGGAGCTGCCAAAGTAAGGGAAGTGACGAAAGGAAGACTGTGTGTCTCCATGATGATTATTACACAGCTGACATATGTGCCTTTTGTCAGATGACTGGAACTGGCTTCTGCAGATCTTATCATGGAATCCTTCAACTTCTAGCAGTTACAAGATGCCTTAGATTGTAGTTTATTTTCATCCACCCTAAAGAGTACACAATATTGATAGCATAGAACTCATTCCTGATGTCTGTTTTCTCATGTTGTTGGTATTAAAAGTCTCTCTTCATGTGTCTTTGGAGGGGAAGTCATACGATTAATCCTCTGATACCAGAACTAAATGCCCAGTGTTATGTGCAGCAGACTGCATCTTAAATACATGCTGCATAATGGAGGTCATGATAGGCCACCAGCTTCAACCATTGTTTGGCATTTTGAACATCACACTGTGTAACAGGTGTACCTGCTGTTGGGCACTGACAAGTTGACATTACATTTTATTTTTTCCTCCACAGTCTTCATAATATGCATTACTTCCCTGGCATCCATTGGATTGGAGACTGGGAAGGCTTCAGAATTGTATTGAACATTGTGGCAAAGAGAAAATTCCTTGCTTATTTTTGGGACTCAAAACCTCGGCTTTCCTTCGAATACGTCGTGCATAGTTGTGCCAGTGTTAGTATTGTATATGTATTGAAGTAGCATTAAAGGTATGGGCATATGATGTGATGCAGCTCTTTGGCTTTTTACTGCACCTGTAAATCAGGCTTATAGTAACCTACTACTACCACTGCATCCACCATAACAATCACCATCGTCATGTTCATTCAACTCCTTGTTCTCCTCCCCTTTCTGGTTGTCACCACCAGTTTAATTATGTTACAGGTACTATAAAGCTTTTAAAAAATATGTTTACTCTATTTTCTTCCTTCGAAGTGGTTTTAATTTGTTTTACATCTTATATGAACTGTGTTATTAATATTTTTCCTAGTACTGAACTGGAAGCTGCCAACTTCATACCTGTTTTGACTTTGGATAGGGACTTTCTGTTTACAGGTACAAGGTTTGTACATACATCTGAAGGTCGCTTCTTAGTGACTAGACTTGTGCCATGTCCTCGATGTGTAGCAGCCTCTCAGGCAGACATTGATTTGATGCAACACCAGCATAGGGGACAAGACAGCTGGAGTGAAAGCGGTATTCCTAGTGGAGCTCTTGGACAAAAACTTGTTGCTGAGGTAAGAGGTTCTCAGTAAGAACATCCTTATGTTGATTTTTAAAACAATTTGTAGCAATCTAGTGTTGATTTTTAATACAGTTTGTAACAAAAATGTCTTATGATTTGAACTGTGGAGTTAAGATTGTATTCATCTGGGCCATGACATTCACTAGTTTGTTAGGTGGGTACCCACATTTTAGATGAATCTGTGCCCCTCAGCTTCAGGACCTGGAAGATGGAGGCAGGTGTTACCAAAACATCAATAACAACTTAATGAAACTACTCGATGTTATAACCCAGAAGACCGTAATCCTAATTTTTAGGGCCGTTACTGTTTATATCACAGGTTTTCCACCAAGCAGAGGGTGAGAATCAGCTGGGGTTGCGTCAAGTACGAAAGTCTCAGGAGAGCTATACGTCAGACGGTGACAGTGGGGTAGGACCTGATTCTACAGGTTCTAGGTAGGTGGGCAGCTGCAGTGATGTTTTGTAGCATACAAGAACCAGTTTCTTCTGATTGATTCTTTTTACATTCCCAACTCTGAAAATTATACGTCATAAGCCTCTTGAGTAAATCATCTTTGAGTACATTCTGAGTAGTTACACTGCTTAAAGGATATTTGGAGAACTATTGAAAGAAATGTATCTTGTAATTGCTTCTAGAATATGTCAGTCTTCATCGGTGATTCTGTGATATGTATGTCATGAGTTACAAATAGACTGGGGACTTGAATACTGTTAGTTTTTTCCAGATTAGGAAAGTAAAATTATTGAATACTGTTAGTTTTTTCCAGATCAGGAAAGTAAAATTAGTTATATTTAAAGTATTTATACTAAGCATCTGAAGCTGTCATTTTTATTGCATATAGATGTTTGTTACTGTGTTTTTTTGTCTTTGTGATATGGTTGAAGTATATGTTCATACAGAAGCCATCTTTTATGTCATGAATAAAAATGTGTACTGTTGTATAATGTTAACCAACAAAATGCACTTTTTAAATTAATGTTTTAATTCTAATCTTCTTGTCTTCTACATGTTTTGAACATCTTATGTTCATTATCAGGAATACTATATTGTACATGCAGAGTATAGAATATGTCACCGTTCAATTCTCAAGTCGGGAGTATGAGCTCCACTCAGGGAATATTTCATGTGGTGGTCACAAGGATTTTTGTTTACCAACTAGATAATAGCAAGGATAACGGTAGCTTAGATTCATTGGTTTATTACACAGTCACTTAATCATTCCACCCTTACACAATCACTCGGCTCGTGCACGGCACTGTTATTAAATTGTACCAATTACCACTCGCGCCTCCGGTTCCTTCCTCCTCGTATGAGCGACCGCCAAGCAACCTCTCCACTCACCAAGTCTCCCTACTCTCTACTTCGCAGCTTGCTGGTTGTCTATCCCCAACAAAAGAAAGTGTATGGACTGTCCCGTTCCCAAGGCCAACGTTGTGGTATTGCGAAACCCTGGCAGACATGCCACTTACTTACGCGCGACAATACATCAATAAACTTAATGCCCTTTAAGTCTGCGCCTGCGACGGACTAGAGTCTGACAAACAACATCTTCTGTAGCCCCACTATTCCCTTCTCTGACACGTACTTGGCGGCTAGCGACCCTCGATTGGCTCCGACCCAGGACTAACGGTTACAAACACATCCTCCAACTTGCTAGACTGCTTGCATAAATGCATAAAAAACATACCATATAAGGCTGCATGTACAATATAGTCTTCCTGATGATGAACATAAGATGTTCGAAATATGTAGAAGACAAGAAGAATTGAATTAAAACATTAATTTAAAAATTGCATTTTGTTGGTTAACATTACAAAATTTTATCACAATGCATATTACAAAAAACATAAAGAGTACTGTTGTATTCTTATGAGAGGATTTACAAGTACAAAAATAAGTCTTTATGTATAGGTAAGCAGACAACACATTAACTGCACACAAAAGATTGGTCATGGCACTGTTCAATCTTGATGGCACTCATCTTCGTGTAATCGTGGATATTAATGGTTGTTATTGCAAGTTTGGGTATTTAGAATGATTATAAATTTATTTCCTTCTCGATTATGCAAAGTGACTATAATTTCTGTGTCCATTTTTTTGAGAAAAACATTAAATCACGAGATACGTATTTTCCAATTTGTCTGTCCTCACAGCCGCATGCCATCAGTGGAAGGTCATCCGGTGTACAATGTGGATGAGCCATGCCATCTAACAGAAGAGTCAGAACCTTTAGTACATTATAGCTGGGTTGTAGAGGAATGTATTCTGGCTGCATATGATCGCAAGTCTGTCACCTGCCCAAATCATGGTGATATTTCCTTAGCTCAAGTTGCTCCTGATACGGTAAGTCACAAAACATTGAAATTAGAACAGTCAAAACACTTGACAAGTGTGACGTGTATCTTGAATATGGATAGAAAAGACATGTACAGAACTTTGTGGGGAAACTTGAGTCTTGAAATTTGATGGAGGAAAATATCTTCAAGAAGTACAGAATTTTTGTTAACATAATGTTTTGCAGAGTGCAAAGTGAGTATGGTACCCAGTGTTTCATTGTGATACAACATAACTACATTCAGTATTTTTTGTTTTAGCAGTTTCAAAAATTATAACAGTATTAAAGTCTGAGATTAAGTTTGACAAATCTCACACAATGGGAATCTGTGGGTCATTAAATTTTTTATTATGACGGTATAGTTCCTTCTGATCTCACAATGCAGATTGAAGAATTTGGGGGGGGGGAGTAGATGGTGTAATTTTTTTACAGTACTTTTCATTCTTTGCAATATCAAGGGTGACATTTTCTAAATTGGTAAGTAAGAGTAATGTGATGTTTCTTCCAAGGGTCTGACATTGGGCTGTTCTGAGCATTGCACTGAACCTTGGGTTCCATGGAAGTGAAGTATATTTTGGGTAGCTGAGGAACCTTCAGCTTATAAAGAAACACAAATGAGGTCAATGTGGTTAATTTGTTCCATTTATATTCTTTGTTCAGATCTTTCTGGATCTTGGTGAAAGACATCTTATTCGTCCAGACAATATCAAGAAAGGAAGCTTGCTTGGCCGTGGTGCATTTGGCTTTGTTTTCAAAGGAACTTGCAGACTTCATGGGTGTAATACATACAAAGACGTGGCTATGAAGATGTTGCAACCTGTTCAACCAGGTGCTAATGCTCGGCAATCAGCTGTGATTGCCTACAAGGTAAGAACAGCCCATAGAATAAGGTTGTCACTGACAACTTTCTAGTGGAAGCTACAGATGTCAGAACATTTTATAATGTGCATCATGTACTTGGGTACTAAAGGAATAATTACCAAGATCATCATAAAAATATGTGCATATATAACTGGGAATAATATTAGTAAATTTGGTGACATTGAACACATCACAGCTTCCAGTTTATTACCAGTTAGTGATACTCCCTGGTGGGTTGAAGTAATGGAGGTAGGAAACACAGGTGCTGTAGAAAGCATTGATACAGAAACACTTGTTCCCATTGCGGAAAATTTCATTTTCTTTTACTGTAGAAGTGTTTTTGGATGCACAGGGATCGTATATTGAATATACCTTTAATTGATTAGTCTTCTGGTAACTGCAGTGTGTTGAAGAAGTAAAACTTTCAGCCACCCTCTTCAGAGTAGTGTACAGAAGGCTGTATATTGGGCATGCAGACTTTTATCATGAATTTACATTTATTACGTTAGGGGATTCTTTTATTCTGCTTTGGAAAGTAAATTTTATTTTTGGCCTTTAATGATTTGTTATACTTAAAAAATTTTCTGAAGTGCCTAATTTATTTTGAATTAAGTATTGTAGCAAGAATAAAGGTGGGATGTTTATATTTTTACAGAATCCCCTTTTTTATAAAAAGGTAAACTTGTCCCTCGACATAATTAAACAACATGCCATGATGACGTATGGAGGACTGGAGGAGTAACTCCACACACATTTTTAATTTGTGCACCAGTTGCAAGTGAGAAGTCAGCTGCATGCCCCATGCAATTTACCACCAGAGGAAGAACTCCCTGTTCCCATAAGAGAAAGCTTTCTGGATCCCAGAGAAAAGAAAAACATCTGTTCTACCAGGAATTGTATCCCTATTTTCCAGTATTCAAGCCCATACCCTAGTCACTGTACTGACTGAGCTAACCCAGCTGTAGGTCATTCTTGTTTCTTCAAAATATCCACATTCATTGATAATGTAGTAGATCATATTTTATAGTAAAATTGTTGTAATGAGTTATTCTTTATTGTTGATGTTCGGAATGTCATACTACTCTTCAGCTGGTAATGTGATGTTCTGCAGGCAGCTCAGGGGAAGTGGGACCGGGACCCCCTCCAGTATGCTTGTAAGGCCTACTGTACTGCTCGGCAAGAATTAAACATTCTTTCGAGCTTACGCCATCCCAATATTGTGCCTCTTGTGGGGGTCTGTACACGACCTCTAGCCCTGGTATTAGACCTGGCACCACAAGGGGCACTAGACACCACTCTACGGCATTACCGGCGTTCTGGATCCCGTGTTGGCCCATATTGTCTCCAGGCTATCATATTACAGGTACGGTATGTCTAAATCAAGTACACACCTATCATTTCTTGAACCTGATTGCTTTCTGTTGTAAGAAAGAACAGACTGACAGTAGCGTCATTTCTACATGTGTGTATGTATGAATTTTGGTATTCATAATGCTCCCTAATAGTACTTGAATGAACTGTTAAAGTTACCTGACATGTGATAACAACATCATGTCACTGGAGGTTATTTGACCTTTTTTCTTTAATTCCATATCATCATCTTCTGTTGTAATTCCCTTTGAATTTCATGGTAATAATGAAATAGTTATACATTATTTTTAGTCCAGTTTTTATTCATAATGTATATATAAAGGTGTGTTGCTGGTCTGTCCTAGGTTGCAAAAGCCATCGAATATCTACACCAACAGCATATCATTTATCGTGACCTCAAATCTGAAAATGTGCTGGTGTGGGACATGCCACCTCCATGCCATGATGCTTCTGAGAGCAACCCTGTACATATAAAGTTAGCAGACTATGGTATGTACTGTAACCATGCTGTTATATTTGTTTCATGTATATTAGAGACGTGGTTTCAAATGTTCTGAGATGGGCTGTGTTATTGGGTGAGTGGTTCCTGATATTTCTTTGAAATGGTAGGAGTCATTCATCCAGTGACACAGCAGCACATCGCTGAAGACCTGAATGCTCACCATTGCTGCTGTAAGAACTTCAAATCTCACAATGACAGACATGTCACTAGTTTCCATCTCTTATTTTTGCATTATAGGAATAAGTCGATTAACCTTACCTTCAGGAACAAAGGGGTTTGGTGGTACTGAAGGTTTCATGGCTCCCGAAATTATGCGATACAATGGTGAAGAGGAATACACGGAAAAGGTAAAATTAAAATTCTGCTTGGTATGTTATATTGTAGTACAATTACCAGCCACATTAAGTGTGAGGATGGTAATGTGTAGAAAACTGAATGTCACAGTATAGTGGTTAACACTGACCCTGTGTTTAAATCTCAACAAATACTGAGGTTGCCTGGCACCAGTGATTTCCACCTGTCTTTCCAAATTTGTCATTTATAATAATTTGCATACTGTAATATATGCAGCCTGATACCTGAATAGCAATATTCAAAATAAGGACTGGCAGTCAATAGAAAACTACAGCATAGCTTGTAAGAATCTTTGTGGTAAGGTGAAGGTAAAGATCAATTTGCCATGTGCTTAGTAAACATCGTGCTGTGAAGACGTATGGGGAGAGAAGGGGTAGATCGTTATGCATTTGTAATATCCATACTAGATGGAGATGATTGGTGAGGTCCATGCCTTCATGACTTTATACCTGGGGAAAGAAACACTTATGTCTCTTAGATAGGAGGGTGGATGGGTTCTAGAGTCACTTGGGATGCTGTGAAATGGAGAAATTCTTTGCATGTACTGGGAGTTCATCCCCACTTTTCTGGTTATGCATCTCCAAGCCTATTCATTGAACTGACTGAGGAAACTGAATTTTTGGTAGTGTTGCTGCTACACCCGTCTTTATTGGCAGGTTGACTGCTTCTCCTTTGGCATGTTTATCTATGAGCTGCTGACACTGCACCAGCCATTTGAAGGCCATGAGTCAGTGAAAGAATGCATACTTGAGGGTGGACGTCCTCCACTCACATACAGGGTAAGTGTTTTTGGTGAATGAACAGATTTGCACTGCGTGAAGAAAATATTGCTACTGCAGCAATGGCAACATCTGTCTCCAAAAATTTTTCGTCAACAGGAGGAAGGAAATTGTCTTAATTACTGGAATTTGTTTTCTAAATGTGTGACCTCTGTGGAAGTGGTATTTCTGTCATTCACACTTACTTGGTGACACCTAGTTTTTCCTGATGAGTTATATCACTTACTGTTTCCATCGCTGTGTGTTCTGTGTGGGATGCATTGTAAAGATGAGAGCACAATATTATCCACTCTCAGACATTTCCCATTTCTAAATGGTTTCATCTTACAGTTGACCACATATATTTTTGTTAAGTTTAACAGATTTCAGTGCTGTTCTTATATCAAAATTGTATTGGTGCTTTATGTTCAGTTTGTATGTTTTCCCAGGAGACAATATACCCCAGCTATATGCTAGATCTGATGGTGCTGTGCTGGTCACAGTCACCACGGGATCGACCATCAGCCAGTCAGATAGTCTCTATAGCCTCAGCACCAGAGTTCACACATCTGTGTGACACAGTATCTCTGAACCATCCAGCACGTGTTGTTGCCTCTGCTGTAGTACCCATACCAGAGATTGGTGGTAAGTTTTATTATTTGGTGTGTGAAATGTGCTGTTACCCAGTGACATAAGGTGAACTGATTCGTTAAGCCCATCTTCCAGTGACACAGTATTTATAGTAAATGTAATTAAATTTGCATATTGGTTTGTAAGTTGTTGGGAAACAGTATGGACAGATGGAAACAAAATTATACCATTATCCTGCCTCCTTGCAGAACAGGAGATATAGAATGAAGGGAGATGTCTATCCAGTCTATCCTACAATACATCACTTAATATGTATTACCTGCTATTAGGTAGCAACCATTGGTGGACCTTCTGCAGCTGTCAGGGTATTCCATAAAATCCATGCAATCATTAGTTTGTTGCCATTCAAAAATAAGAGTTTGGCAGAAATATGTTTCTTGAAGACAGCTGGGGGATACAGCTTATTGGCCACAATCAAGTAAAGAATTATATGAGAATTATGGGTTTCAAAAGCAACAAAATTTATAGAACAAAACTGAAAGGTTGAAGAAGTCGGGGATACCTCTGAAATGATGGAAGCATTCTGTTCTTTAATGTATGTAACAGGTCTCAGCAGGTGCGATGTTGGAAAGACTGATGGTGCTTTTGACTTCATACTCATACTGAACAGGCTTGTTTTTACTACTGGATTTTTTTGTGACATTTCCAGATGATGGTTTGAATGGAGCAGAATTGTGGTTGGCTTGCTCCTCTGCGAGGACTGATCTGCTGCTGGCAACACACCGTGGCTGGCTACAGTACTGTTCTCTGTCTATGCCAGAGAAACCTACAGCAGCTTGTCTGGTAGGAAGCAGTGTCTGGCTTGGTGACTGTGTTGGACAGATTCATGCTTATATGTGAGTATAATCTTTCTGTGATTATTTATGTGTCTGCCCTGTCTAAGTAACGTTTCTTATTACCATGTTATGAGGGCGCATTATTATTTTTAACCTGCCGCCTCTTATCTTGAAGGTAGAAGAGATGTGTATTTAAAAAACACAAGGTTCAAATCTTGCTTGGGTTACCATCTACCCTGCAGAGTTTTTCTTATTTTTACGTAGTTAGTACATGTAATTGAACAAGCGGGCTTAAATGGTAACATTTATGGCTTGTATGTTGGAGGTGCACTGTTCAAATCTCACTCATGAAACTGCTATTGTGACTGAGGTTTCTCAAAGTTTTCCTCAGTTTCTGCATCTAGTACCACTTCCTTCCAGCTCCATTACAATTTATTATTAATAAATTTCCCATTATTCGGTGTTAATGTAATTTGTGCTGTTGATAACAATGTTAAATACATCACAATTATGCAAATATGGATGATAATTAAGGTAGCACTTTTCAAGTAGATAACATCTTCCAAATCTTTACACACAATTCACGTTCCTCTTCCCGTCTTGTTCAACACTATATAATCTGTGCATGTGCATCTCCTAGGTTAGTGTACAAGTTCAGAGGATTCTAGATTTAATTGTAATTACCAGAAAATTTGTGGTGCTCCACAGTTTTGTTTTCAGAACATTTACTCTGTATTTCTTATCTCAGGGGCAGAGACTGCCAGTTGCTCTTCAGCTATGCTTTGGATCCCGAGGCCCCAGAGCCGTGTGCTGTGAGCAGTCTGGTGCCCCTTCCCAGTCTGCAGCGAGTGGCTGTTGGACTCACAAATGGTCGGCTGTTTCTTGTACGAAGTGACATCTTACCAACATCTTCCACAATGGGCGAGGGTAGTTTTGTGATGACAGAATTAGGTAGCAGCACTGTGTTGCATTCTCTCACTGCCGTGTTTAAAGACCAAGGCAGGTTAGTAGCATGGTTTTTGTATTTGTCAATCATTTGTCTCAGTAAACTTCATTATGTGACATCATCACTGAAAGTTCCGGTACTAGTTAGTCCCAGATGTAGTGATACAAGGGTAATTCACATTCAGGAGACATGACATCTGCTCATTTGAAGTCTCTGTCATTAACATCAATCTACACCTCTTGCTCCTCCTTCTCCTCCTCCTCCTCATCATCATCATCTTCATTCATTCATTCATTCATGTGACAGTTACCACCTAGGCCATGCTGTCACTGAATCTAACAAACTTGGTTCTGAGTCATTTATATCTGTAAATGTTAATGTCTTCTGGGATCTGATGTTCTAAAGTCAGGTACATAAGGGCCAGCATTCATCTACCCTCTTAAAATGGAGACATCAGGTACCTCCAAAATACTGGACCTTACCACCTGTACTTTGTGATGTGAAAAACTACAAGACAGTAACCTTAACATTTAACCTCAAATATAAACCTTTCAGCACTTCTCACTCTGTGAGGACAACTGATGCCTTCATACCGGGAGTGAAGCCATGGTATCAACTTGTAGACCAACGAACAATAACAGGCCAGACTTGTTGATGTTCAATTTAGATGAAAAATCAACAAATTTCACAATTCCAATTAAAGGTTTCCAATATGGTAGTTCAATGGCAGATCTTTACTATATTTAAAACTGTTACGGTAGCCTCTCATTACAACAAACAAGAGCCTAAAGTTAATATAAGTTGTTAAATATACATTTCTAAGAATTAAGTTTTATACTTTGTATTTTATATATTTTTATTTTCTGTATTTTAACATTATAAGAGAAAAATGACAATAAATGAAGGGCCCCCTTAGATTTTATCTTGGTATATGTTCCTTTATAAGATTTTTATCCTGAAATGCCTGATGATGTCCTGATAAAGGGCAGCAACATGTAGCGTACGTGTAAAGGTGCGGCATGCTTTTAAATAGACCTGTGTTGTTTTGGATGGAATAAGTGTAGTTCATCTGTTGCAGTAAACTTTTATTACCTACTTTTACAGCATTTTATTCTTAAGTTAATCTTCAAAGTGGGGATGTACCATTATAATCAGAAGCATGAGAAATGCATGAATTTGATATGTGTGAACCACACATGACAATGTACAAACACACATGCGTGCGTACGTATACATGGCATGGTGATGTGTAACAAATTGGTCTTGTATTGTATGATAAACTGTTTGTGTTTAATTTTCACAGAGTATGTGAACTTTGGTGTGGGCAATCAAATGGCAGTATCTCCATCTTCACAATTTGTGAGAATATTGTAACATCTCATGAGATTGTAAACCACTATGAGCCTGTGATTGATAACATCAATGTTATGAATATTGTGTCAACCCACTGTCCACTGTACCATGAGGGAGATGATTTAACAGTATGCTCCTATGTCTATCCAGGTAAGATAAAGTGTAAATTTTCTTTACTGAGGTCTTACATGCCCATTAGTTCATGACTTCCCACTTTATGGGTACAGTTGCCATTATTTAAATTTGGTGTATATTTGTGACATCCATGGAATGTTGAAACTTTTTGGTTTGTTTCATTTATCTCCATATTCGGATGTCGCTGCTTAAAGAGTATTGCAATACAAGACACAGGCATTAAACATGGAATTCCAAATAGAACCCTGAAGCCTGTTTTTATGATGCATCTGTCTTTAGTCTACAGTTCTGTTAACCTGCTATTTGTATTTTATTTTTTGGAGATCCTATTAATGAGGTGCAGAAGTTGTATAATACTATATTTGTATGATACAACCTCATGGTTTTACATCATTGCCATGCTTATAGTTGATGAGTGGCAAGCAATTTGTATATAATATATAGATTTGTCCATGATGTATTTCCATACTAGATGTCATTAGCTTGGTTAGAGTTGTTCAGATTACTATCAGACAGAATGATAAAGAGACATTTTGTAGAGCTGCCATGTTGTTGTATTGCTTTACACAAAAATATTACCTTAACAAAAGTTGCATATTTGTCTAAGTTCCATTACAATATATATCAGTCCAGGATTCTTACCAAGTAGTAGAAATGTTGTATCACAGGTTTGTGGTGCATCTGCTGTGTAGTAAATTAAAAAATGTGACATTGTTTTGGCCTGTGACAGCATAATGTTCATACCAAGTTTTGTTGGAGTTGGTCAGAGCTAGTCCAAAAGTGGGAATTGAGACACACATTCACAGACAACATAATTATCTCATAAGCCTACATTTTTCCTTTTGAAGAAGGGAAGTAGACTAAGAGTTATGCAGCATTTAAGTTTCTGCCTTGCATTATTTAACCTTTAAATGACTGGGTTGGTATTTAAATTTTAATGCATGGTTCATTAAAAATGTATTATTTGAACAAAAAAGAAAAAAATTATGAAGTAAACAGCATTTTATGGAAAATAAAACTGAGATTGTGCAGCATGTCTGAAATATGCAGAAAATTTCCTTGTTATTCAAATATGTAAAATGAATTTCTGGGGTTGTTTCTCTACATGCATTTGCATATGTGAATGTATTTAGTTTAAAGTTTAAGCATGCTGTTCATTTCAGGCTGTGTTGTTTATCAGTGGGACCCAACAACACACAGCATTGTCAACAAGTTGGACTGTTCCAAACTGGTGCCTTGCTCTGAGAGCCTTAAATCTATCAGCATTGAAGAGCATCTCAGTCCAGGAAAATGCCAGGTGTGTGTATGTATGCATATGTGTGTGTGTGTGTATGCATGTATGTATATATTAATCTGTGCACATGTGTGTTTATATCTGTATAAAGTTGGTTAACCTGATATGCTAAAATGTGCACATAAGCACCAAAACTATCATTACAGTTTGCCCCTGGGTTTTAAAATTTGACAGATTTTAAATACAGTACTTTTGAACTTTACCAGACTTTAAACTTTAGAAATTTTTGTGTAACTTTATACTCTGTTAACTTCATTCATCATCCACCTTCTGTTGGTGTTTACAGCAGGCTGGATCATCCACTGATAATATCCCATCCATTCTTTTGCATTCTATGATAGGACTCACCTTTTTATATGTTCACTCTTTCCATGCTCATCTTTTCTCCTTTCCCACCCTTGGTCCCCATAGTGATCAATTATTGAACACCATAATTTTCTAATCCCTCAGAGTAATCCTGTTGTGATTCATATGAACTCATGTTCACATCACAGTGCCATGCTACTGAATCTTGCACTGTAATAGTTATCACTTGTGATTTGATTTTCAGAGCAAATGCTGTCCTTCCCAAGGTGTTTTCTTCTGACTTTATGAACAAGCACATGAAGTTTACAATCCTATGGGATGTAACACTGTGGTTTTGTAGATATGCACTAACTTATAAAACTGCCATCTCCACTATTAGGGTAGAAGCAATGTTGGTAGCTATCTTCAGAGTGATTCAATCAGAGGATACCAAAAATAAACAACTATAAGCCATGCAATAATTTACTGGGGTTGCCTTGGACCCCAGACACAACTCTGCTGAGCATCTTCCACTAGAGTTCGCTGGCAGTTAGGGTGTTTGTAAACAAAAGTCATGCTGTTGACGACCTCCGTAGAAACATCATCAGCAAAACTGCTGCAGCTGGTTCTGCCATTCTGGCTACAAAACTCAGAATGTGGAGCATCATGTCCACTTGTATCTTCGGGCAATGTGAAACTACTTCCAGCATCTTGTGTAACACAGTTTTCCCCATGACCACTATGGTATATACTTGACAAGTTTGTGATTTGTGATTGATAATTTGGGGCTGCCTGCAAGTGATTCAACGCATATCATTCTACATAGCATCTCATCCTACATAATAGTAATTTTGATGTTGCTGTTTGAACCCCTCAGTCTCATGCAGCTGTTACCATTTCACTGCTCATTTATGTTTAGTACCATATAACATGTAAAACATTTTATATATATATATATATATTTTATTTCAGGTGACTAGCATGGCAATCCTAAACACTGAGCTATATATTGGCACAACATGGGGATGCGTTGTAGTGGCTGAACGTTCAACCATGCGTCCCATCACTGTGTTCCGTCCATTTGAGGAAGAAGTACAGGCCATTGTTCCATGGCTTCATCACGCTGCAGACATCAGTTCTTCTGCTAGTGATGACACAGCAGGAGGTGCCCATAAGAAGCAGGGCTGTCCTCTGATCGCAACAGTAGGTCGAGGATACCGTAGTTTGATAGCACGGTACACTGACATGGTGATTACCCCATCAAGTGTACAGAGCCCCATGCATGTGTACCATGGCGGTGGTCTTGACCGAACTGGAGGAGGAGGTGATTTAAGGTCACAAAATATATATTCATTGCTGTGGAGAGCAGAGAGATGGGCTGCTGCGTAACTCATTTTTGTGAGTCTCTTAATGATCTCGACTTAGTGGTTCCTATGTGGAATTTCTTGGGTGTTAATTTCACTTCAGTGATAGAGTTATTGGATTATGGGTTGACGAAACTGGTCATTATTCGACTGCAGGTCGGTTCCCTTAAAGGCATGTTCTAATTATGATAGTGTTGGATGTTAATGGACCAACACTGTTCTTATAGTATTTTTGAAATACTCATGGCAGCTTCATGAGTTGCACTTTTTTGTGTAAGAACTGAACATGTAAGGTTTAAGGTTTTTTGGAGGCGGAGCTTGGGAAATGATGAACACAAGGTTATTTAGAGTCTATCAAACTTAATGGCAGTGCACATTAAGTGATCTCGGATAAAGAGGAGTTCTGTTACGATGGGTCCAGTTTGCAAAGTCTGAAAAATTGTGGCAGTTAAAAGCAAGATAAAATCAGACCAGAAATAAGTATTTTCAGTTAAAATTGCACAGTAACTGCTGTGTGTAACTAAAATGAGATTGAGTGGAAGATTTAAGTGGATGGTGGAATTGTTAAGTGGAATTTTTCTGTTTTACAAAATTTTTTTTGAAATGAACATTATCTGAAGACACCACAGACATTAATTACAAGTATTATGTAGTATAGGTAGTGCTGTCTACACTGAATTGTGTTCTTGGTAGTGGCCTTCATTTGTTAAACATTAAACATTTTAAATTAAAACAAATACAGAATAACATCCTTAAGGCATATCATTTCATATCAATACACAGTTTATATGGGGACAGGGGTAGCACAGTGGTTAAGGTGCTGTACTACAAATTGGAAGGTCGCTGTTTTGATTCCAGATGGTGTTATTGGAATTTCTCATTGACATAATTGTTCTGATCGCACCATGGCCTTGGAGTCAACTCAGCCTCTAACAGAAATGAGTACCGGGAATATTTCCTGGGGGTAAAAGCGGCCGGTGCGTAAGGCTGACGACCTTACCAATATCCTGGGCCATTGTCATGTAATCTGGGAACCTTAACTTCCTGGAACCCTCTGGGCACCTCAGGCCTGTAATGGGACTGATTTACCTTTACACAGTTTATATGAATGTCACTGTTTCATTTATATATGCCCAGTTTGTATTCATTTAAAATAACTGAAAGGTGATTCCTTAAAGTGGAAACAGATGAGCTGTAATTACCAGCTTGTATAAAGATATTAATGTTGCATAACAATGTGAAATTTCTTCATTAATATATTCTTGGGCTAGCAGATAGACGGACATCTGAGATAGTGAGTTCCATGATGACAAGGACAGTTGGTTCACAAAATGTTGGTTTAGTCGCTACTCAACCACCTGATGCAGCTGCTAGCCAGAGTAAATTTTATTGAATTCAGTTACCCTGAACACTTTAAATTACATGAGATTTCTTGATTGGCTGAATAACTATCAGGTGTTCTTGGGTACAGACTGGTTAGTACTGGAATAATTATTTTCTCTGTGTTACAACACAGAAGCTTTTTACCAAAGAGAAGTGTTGTCCACAACACATTTTTATGCTCTAAAATTAATAAAAAATACAAGTATTTTGTAGTTGAACAACCCACAAGGTGAATTGCAGCGTAATGGAAAGGATGCAAATCTGTATTATGTTGGCCAGAAAATTAAAGTGATTGTGTGTGTGTGTGAGTGTGTGTGTGTGTACATATGAAATTTTATGTATTTTCCACTATGCATTGTGATAAAATCATATAATATAAACCAACAAAATGCACCTTTGTTAAACTAATATTTTAAATTTTGCAATGTCTTCTACATGTTTTGAACCCAAGGGTTAGTCTTCAGGAAGTGGTTGTACTTACAGGTAAGGTATAATTTGTTTACATGCTGAAATTGCAATAAGAGGCTTTTATAAGATACCTAAGTATAAAATATCCAAACTTTTGATATGCTAATATAAACATAAAACATAGCAGTTAAATCTTATGATATAAATATAAATATAAACTTAAATATATGAGAATATAAAACAATAAACTGTTAGATTAAAAGTTTTTCAAGAAATGCAATACATTGTTTTGGAATGTGACATAAAGTGAGATTAGAATATTATTGTATGTACCAAGGGTATAAGCAGTCTTGTAGGTGGAAGAGTGTGTTCAGTACTGGGGTCTAGGAAGTAGGTGAGTATCAGAGTATTGATCGGTATACATTGCAGAAGGTGCTGTAATGGGGGTTTTGAAGATCAACTGGTACATTGGGTTGTGTTCACCTGTGTTTTATTCCAGTATGAGTTCCTTGTGGTAATAGTGTGATTGCATATAAAATTGTTCATAAGGAATGAATATTGAGGTTTTGGTGGTTTGTTTTAGGAGGGACATGGTGGTATTAATGGTTCTATATTCATGGTTGTAGTTTAAGATGTGTATAGCCTTTGCTGATTGAGGATCATTTTGTTTTATGTATCTTATGTGTTCTTGGTTTCTTTGTTTGAAGTTACGGCTAGTCTGTCTGACATAGGATAATTTACGTGTGTTCTGTGTGAGTACTCTTCATACGTACAATAATTCTAATCTCATTTTATATCACATTCCAAAACAATGTATTGTTTTTCTTGAAAAACTTTTAAAAAACCTTTAGTGTTACCTCTTACTGTTTTATATTCTCATATTTTTAAGTTTATATTTATATTTATATCATAAGACTTAACTGCTATGTTTTATGTTTATATTGGTGTATCAAAAGTTTGAATATTTTATACTTAGATATCTTATAAAAGCCTCTTATTGCAATTTCAGCATGTAAACGAATTATACCTTACCTGTACATAAAACTGTCTTCCTGAAGATTAACCCTGGGGATTGAAACATGTAGAAGACATTGTGAAAATTAAAATATTAGTTTAACAGAGATGCATATTGTTGGTCTATATTATACGATTACATTTGAAATGTTTGTGCAGATTTTACTGATGTTAAAAAGGAAGAGTCAGGTCCAGATTATTTACATATTTAGGAAACCTGTCAGTGGAAATTCTGGTTTAGTTTTCTGTGCTTCTGGGAATGTCTGCTTCTTCTTATTTTACCTGTATGTTTTTAGGTCCTCAAACTGGTAAATTTGACTTGTGTTTTTCTTTGTACATTTACTGTTACAGTTACTAATTCATCAGCAACTGACTGCCAATCTGTAAACATGTAGTTCACAAGATCTGAGGCTCTCACAGCAGTCTAGCTGAGGATTCAAATCTTTTGGGATGTGATGCTGTGTCATTGGATGAATGGTTCCCAAAGTTTCAATAAATATCAAGAACCACTCACTCAACCAGTGACACCATCACATCCCAGATGACCTGAATCTGTATGTAGTTTGCAGTTTGGTTGCATTTAGCAAAAACCATACATTTTTCTGTGTGTATTGTCAGATGTACTATTTGCAGGATATGACAGTTTATTCTATTATGTTCTCTCAAGTAATGTTTTTACAAATCTCTTGAGGGTTGAGTCATCTTAGAATAGGTAATTTGAGGTAAGTGGTGTTAAGAATAATAATTAAAATGAAGCATGTATTTTGTTTCATTGCATGGCACATTAAAATGATGTAGCACAATTAAATACAGCTTTCTGGCATCTAACTGAACATAAAAGGTTTGCTGTAATTTGCTTTAGACATGCCATGGCCTTTTGCTACAGCCATGAAGGACACAACTATGTGCTTTCAAAAGGGGGTGAATGAAGAGCGAATTCTGGACAGCAGTAACTTGCTGTCAGGTGGGTTAAGTTACACTCTGTTTCCATATGAAAACTGAATTTAACTGTGTTCACTTGTACAATGTTTTTGAGGAGGGGGACTTCGATTTTTAGCTTGAATTTTGAGTTTAACAATTGGTGCTGGAGGAATGTTGTGGATTCCAAGGCCTCTTTTTGGGTTCATAGTGAATCTGAAATTGTGTTTGTGTATGAAGTTATATATGTATATATATATGTGTGTGTGTGTGTGTACGTGTACTCTCATTCTGTCAAGTTACATGCTTTAGAACTTTAGAATAAGTGATGATTTTGTGGACCACATTGGATGAGTGTGTATTTGTGTTTGTATCATCTCTACTGACTGCTTAAACTGTGATTCCATTGAAGACTTAATGCTTGAAATAGACAAAAAATATTCCAAAATACTGCTCTAGAAATTTATAAATTCTACACTTTTTCTAACAAGTTATAAGTTAATAATAAGTTAATAATACTATCTTAATATAAGATTCTTTCCTATCTGTGAAGAGTATTGAATTACATTTCTCTTGCTACATGTGTGTCTAGTAAAAAGCATCCGTTTATTACATTTTGATTGTTATAACTGCAAAACATTATTTGGACAATGCACTTCATGTGTTCTACACATTTATGTTTAATTGCGTTGAGATTAATTAAAATAACTGTGAAAACTTTTCTTGCAGTATTCACTTCTAGAGTAGTCACACTGCATGATGAACATCTTTGTCTATTTTAAGCATTGCTAGGTCACACCTGTGATCCTCAGTATGGAGAAGCTGTCACTGAAACTGTATGCAGTGACATCCTCTTGGGTGCTGAGTCTGTGAATGCAGATTTCATGTCTGTTGCATGCAGAGGTTATGTCTTGATCATCTACAGTGGACACGATGAGTGACTGCTAGACTCTCATTCCCCCAAGTGGTCCATTCTGGGAACAGGACACTGAGCTCTGGGAACATACCTTCAGTATTAATATAGTGAACTGCAGCGTCACTCATCACATTATTGTCTGATGATGGAGACAGAGGCAGTCTCCAAAACATTCGACTCAAACTCCACAGTCACATGAATGATCACCTCAGAAGATGTCACTGCACGAAGTTCATTAGTTTGTAAGTTAAGATTTGTTTTTATATTGGGAAGTTTTATATGTAATGATGCCACACATTTTTACTGGTCTGTTAAAATTTAGAGATTGAGTTAAAAGGACAACAGACTCCCTGGTCTTGCAAACATGAAATATTGATACATGATTTCAGGATTCAGCCATGAAATAGATGAGAACTGCACTGTTCTGTGTTATTATGCAGCAAGTAGTGGCAATTCCCTACCAGCGTTGCGGGACAACCCATCTATCCCATCTTCAAGGGTCAAGAATCAAAAAAAAGTCTTGATCCTTGAAGATGGGACTGATAGATGAACCTGCAATATTGCTGCATAATAACCCAGCAGAGGACAGTCCTCATGAAATAATGATACAGGTTGTGATATGATAATGGTGTAAATATTCTGCTGTCAGTTCTTGGGTAAAGAAGAAGTTTTTTTTTTTTGGGGGGGGGGGGGGGAATGGGTCAATTGTAAAGAAAAAGAAAAATGGGGTGGGGGGGGGTAAAGCAAAAAAAAAAAAAATT
>Ga0123352_10004447_pt1 | contig 20648 bp, 6 predicted proteins | sample TergutLab28metaG_FD_89700 | JGI IMG/M metagenome (GOLD analysis project Ga0123352, IMG submission 89700) | Labiotermes labralis P1 segment gut microbial communities from Petit-Saut dam, French Guiana - Lab288 P1 | ecosystem: Host-associated > Arthropoda: Insects > Digestive system > Gut ...
CAGTGCACTAAAACTTCCAGTCACGTTCAGTATCACAAAACTCGTCAATTTTTTCAGTGCCATCGTCTCTATCAATGCTTCAAAAACATGCACATTTTTGCAGCAGAAGTCTTCTTTCGACAACGCCTTAAATTTTCGACTCAGGCTTCATGCGACTGCAAGCATGCATCTTACATTTACATATATTTTCGCTTGCATATTAGCTAGCTAATTTATTCTCCAATATCTTTATTTGGTTGTATGGATGAAATCTATGAACAGAACCCACGCTAACAACCAGTCAATTAATTGAGCGCATTTCTAAATAGCCACCAGCTCTATTAATGCAGCGGACAAACACACTTTGAACTTTAAAACGTACTGTATTACATAAATGGGCGAAATTCCTAATACATCACAATAATATACAGAAAAAACTATAAAAAAGCTTCGGAAACAGTCTACAACATACACATGAAACTCCACGCACGTTCTTATTTGAATACCCAAGCCTTTTAATCGCTTTAAATAATCAACTAATCCACGACAAAATTCACCTAACAGTTGATGTTACATGTGAAAAAAGTCCATTATTTACGTAAAGCAGTTTTTGTACTGGATCACTGGAACTGATCGAAATGGCCAGCCAAATTTGATGTGTGCACTTCGAATGTAAACAAAATGTACGAAACGGTTTGTGGAATACATGTAACAGTTCATTCATGGTCTTACGTGAAGTGGGCTAATCGGTCTGTATGGATAAAAATTAAAGCAACTGGCGAAGTAATGCAAACATACCCCATATATAATCTAATAAACGTATAATTAGAGGTTTACGATATGCAATCCTTAAAACAATCCCACCCGTCTCCACATAACAGAGACTTTCGGCAAAGCGGAGTTAAGTGTTTCACGTACCCGCTCTGGTAAAAAGAACATTTTAATTGTAGGGTGATGCTTCAAGTTCGCAAAAAGCATGACTTTTGAAATTCACTGATTCTTGTTTTCATCCACGTAATGAGCGTCAGTGTTTGATTCCAAAAACTTAAAACCGTCTGTTTTGAAACCAATGTGTCTAGAGATAGAGAGGTTTTAAAACAAATCTTCTCAATGTAGACTGTCTGGTTGGCACAGACCAACTTCCTGCAGCTGCTGCTCATTAGCTCTATGAACTATACACACCGCTCTCACCAAGAATATGTACTACGGTATTTGTTACATTTTGAGGGGTGAAAAAAATTGTCAAAAGGGCAATATTTGTCGTTGTTAACACTAGAAACTTCTCAACTTATTTTTACGAAACTCACACCGCCTGCTGAATTATTACCAAAGAACGTGTAAACTAATAAACCGTGAGAACAGAGAATAAGACGAAACATCAGTCGCGAAGTGTCTGTATTTCTACACGCCAAATAAACCGCCAGTGTGTTTTACATTCAGCCATTTTTGCATACAGAACGTAGAAGTACCACAATAATAGCAACAACAGTAACACAGACAGGTTCCGGTTCACTGCTGGTAATCCAGTACATTAAGCACCTTGGTGTTTATACGTAAAATATCAGTCTTGGTACCTAGTAACAAACACAATCCACCAGACAGCCAGCCAATCACTCTACGAGTGTTGCCATCGCTGTTTTGATAAGTCACGCAATGGTACCGCGTACTGGCACTCTTTTTCAAGGAGTACGCCCCCCCCCTTCTTTTTTACAGCACGGCATTGGGTGCTGTGGAAAATCACGGGGGACAGTTACTTAAGCACTTCTGCTCTCAGATTTTAAAAATAAATTGAACCCAAAGGACAACGACACGCCTCCTGTCGGTAGGTTTCCTCCCTAACATAATTTAACGGCAATGTATTCGATTAGGCACAGAAAATCTGCAAAAGATACGAGGTGAAAGCAGTACTAGCACTTTACACCGCGGGCCGCCAAACTGCTCGCTCCCCCCATTCCTCCAAATTCTTGGCTGTCAGTTCCATCAACAAATCCTAATTCTAAATAACTCCAACAACGCCGTAAAGTGAAAATAACAGATCTGCAATCATAAAACGGGATTAAATGCCCCAATCCTGTAATCAATCTCAACATCAGTCCACCCACTCTACGGACAAGCGTGACGATCGCGAAATCACGTCAAGGCCAACAATTCCGGCGTGACATCAATGACTAACAGTCCTCACGCGCAAACATCAGTCGGGAAAAGTGATCCCTGCACCGTGAACGGATTTTTAAACACAAAATACAACAGCCAAATTGTAACTACCTGAATGCTTTATTGTCCAACTAATACTCAATTACATAACATCGTTGAATTCTTAAAAAATCAATCAAACTTATAAAAGCCGCTCCAACATGTTTCGGTTCACGTAGGATCCATCATCAGGGAGCTACGACCTGTGCTTAGCTAAAATTACAAACCATGTTCAACTGTGCTTGTCGATACAGACGTTGTAAATGTTATGGCGGCATATTCTGACCTGTTATGCGTGTGTAGGTTCACTGTGCAAAAAGGTCAGAATATACCGCCACAACGCTGACAACGTCTGTATCAACACACACTGTTGAACACGATTTGTAATTTTAACTAAGCACTGGTCGCAGCTCCCAGATGATGGTTCCTACGTGAACAGAAACATGTTGAAGCTGCTTTTATAAGTTCAATTGGTTTTAACAATTCAATGATTTCATATAATTGAGTGCATTATTTGGACAATAAAGCGTTTCGATATCATTGATGCACGGTGTAACCATGAAAATTATTGTAAGTACGTGAATTCTCTTCATACAGACACACTATTCTGACAACTGTCGTTAGTCACTGTCGGTTCACGTAACTTCTAAGACTTCAGCGTGCAATAAACTACGTATTTGTATGATGCATGTCTGCCAGACGAAGAAAAAAATATCAGCGGGATATTTGTCAAATATGGTGAACACAAACGTAATATTAACTGCAATACACCCAGCTAAATCGCGTGGACTTGACTCATGGCAAACTTAACAACCGCAAGCGCTGCCTCCCGTCATGCGAAACGGTCTGAGTGAAGAGTGATGAGAGTTCTCAGACAAAATAGCGTTTCTGTATACAAAAAAGTAAACGACCATAAATAACTATCGGATGTGGTGTCTGCCTGGGGTAGACATTACTCGTCTCCTGAAAAACATTCCTCGCTTCTGCTCGCCCCGCACATTCGCTCGCAGTGTGTTTACAGAAGTAGCCACCATAACACAATTCAGTACAATTCACTACTAACGTATCACGCGCATTACTATACCAAAATATCCCAACTGATATCTACACCTTCCGCATTTTCCGAATACTTTACGCCATGAATAGCCACCCGTATCGTTATTTAACAGACTAAACAATAGCAGATGAACGCATGTTTAAAATTTAGAGTAGCTTAGAAACGAACGGAAAGGAGGATGTGACATAAAGGGAAGCATCGTGACTAATACAGATCACCTGCTATGGTGGGTAAGGAAGGGGGGGGGGGAGGACAGGAAAAGATTTTAGTATAAAAATCTCTTCGGGTGGCCATACAGAAGACAAGAAGTTGTACAGCAACATATGTCTCTTGGGAGTAGGAATTTAAATTCATTAAACCGGCACTGAATCGTGGCCAATGGACAGCTTTAGAGTTAGCAGTATTCGACGTTCAGGGTCTATTACTGGGACTGAAGAAACACGAAGAATGCAGAATTAAAGTCGACCAAAGACTCTGTTTAAATTCTAACAAAGAAGGCCAGCCAACGTATGTGTCCTTAAACTGGACTTACGGATATATGAACAGGAAGAAAAACTTGTTTTAATAAAAGTGGAAGGACAAACAACATTTAATGACAACCACATCTCATAGTTCTGGTGTGTAGAACCTGATTTACCTCGACTGCCATACGGAGCAATAAATATTTCCATCGTCAGGCTGCAATCAAACAAAACACATGTCTGCCACCGCAATGCCAAGCTTCAGTTATATAGAGAAGTTTCGAACTTCTTTCATCTGATTTTCGACTAAAGCATATCAGTACAAAAATCAAATGCTTTGTATTCCGAATGTAATCGCTTCCAGTTCCACTGTAAGATTCACCACCCTGCCTCTTGCAACTTTTCAATTAGGGCGTCGGTAGCTGAAGGATCATCATCCTGGCGTGTGCTTCTTCCGTAGCACTTTCCATTCTGTCATTTTCTATCTGATGATGGTCAATACGATGACAGAAACATGTAGTAGAAAAGAAACAAAGGTACAGAGTTTAAATGTTGTGTTTGTGTGGATTGTAATACTAGTGAAGGAACAACCGTTACATAGTAACAAAAAAAAAGCATGAAACATAAATTAAGTAAGTAGTCACATACTCCTACAACGGAAAATCTATCGCTGTTATACCGCACTGACACAGAATTATAAACATGTACAGTCGTGGAATGAATGGTACATTACGGATGGATATCGTATTGGGAGGAATGTGAAAGAAACCAACCGGTCTTGCCTTCCGACTATTCTCGCATTTCCCTGGAGGGACGGAAGTAAACCACAAAGACGTCAGCCAAAATACACCTTGTCGGTGTCCCAAATTCGAAACATGCACCTTCCAGAGACGCTATCAATCGCGTCAAAGCTCAGTTTCAACCATGCGGCAACTGACCTCAATTCTAGAGTCTGTGGTATTTATGCGTATTACGCTAAACAGAAAAAATTCGGAGAAACCGCGCAGCGCTTGTGTACTACCAATTCCGCTATGTGGATATCACAGCACCTCCATCGTATTCGATGTACACAGCAGCGTTACGTCAGTAGGGCGATAGCCTTCGAGTCCTCTGAATGACAGACCAATTAGCATACACATAAGACCAGGCACTTTGAGGTGACAGCTGCTCTGCCAGTCATAAAAAGCCAATACTTTTACGAAATCCGAACGTTCATCACCGCTGATGCAGTAAACGTAACGCCCACCAATTTATCTTGGCATGGATGGTACTTTTCAACGTGTCCAGAGACCTTCATAGTCTTCTTGGCATACGCTGTCTCTTAAGCTAACAGGCTGGTCATTTCTTTTAAGTCACAGAGGTATGTGAAAGAAATTACGACGAATATTACGACACGTTCTACAGATATTACAGATAACACGTACCACAATACACGGCAAATGTAGAGAAAACTGTCTTTTAAATACACTTAAATTACTTTGCACGAAGGAAAATAGTATTAACGCTGAACGACCAGCACACAAAGCTGATCAAATTCGGAACTGTGAGACACAAGCCTTTCACGCTGGAACTGCTTAATACGGTGGAACTTGCCACGAAATACTGCTGTAACAATTCTGCGGGGGGAATATCGACCGTCATTTAAACAAAAATACATATTAACTGGTTCAAAGAACCCGAATATGCAACACTGCTAACAGCCCACCAAAGACCGCCATGTGAAACGGAACTGTGCTATTTCTATCCACATCCCATCCTCATAACCCTCCCCCCGAACGGTCCAACCTTAAGGATATCCTATCTCAGTCAGCATTCGCCTTACTTAACCTTGTTTACGACCTCAAAAACTGTGTCTAGGAAAATCTATTTAATATTACAGAAAGACGCTGAAGTGACAGCACAAAAAAACTGCATTCGAACCAGCAACTCTCCCATTTCCAACGTCCTAGTCTTACTGCGTAACCTGCTTAAATCAGTCCTTATTACGTAAAATTGTCCACTTCCAGTTTACTTAACCTCCCGTAAGCCTAAACCCTCGCTTCACACTTAACCATAGTAGAACGTACTGACGGTACAAGCTTGGAACTCCGAAAGCAAGGTTTCACCAAAAACAGACCGTCGACAAGACTGGGTATTTTCGATGTGTTGTTTCAGTTCTGTTAACAGCGTAAGGCTGTTAAATAAGTAACATCCAAGGATGTGATAAAGGTAATGGTAAAGTTCACCCTATAACACGACACGCAAGCCCAGATGGGGAGTAGAGGTATACCTCCTTGACCTCGGCGCTCGATAGGGGTGGGTGGCCAACGCCACGCCCCGGCCGCTTTACCCCCGGGAAAGACCCGATACCCATTGTATAGGAGGCTGGGTGGGTCCCAGGGGCGGTCTGGACGGGTGCCGAAAATTTCGGGATTCGATCCCGGACCGTCGAGCCCGTAACGAGTCGCTATACCGACTGCGCTATCCCGGCCCACTCCGAGGATGTTACATGCTTTATTTCAACACAGAAGTCACAGAACAAGAACAAACAAACAAAACCTCTTTTTTTTTTCTCAACACAACTCGTGACGCGACTGAGCCACTTGTCGCTGCAATATACCGCCCATTCGAGTCTGACGGAGGACACTAGGGCTCCGTGATTTCTTTCACTAACCGGTGCACACCGGTTTCCATCAGACGCCGCAGGGTTGTGCAACAGCAGCATGCTTACATGTTACCTTACGGCCTATGAACTGGGAATGCCCTGTACGTCTCCAAATGCCATCAACGACAACTCCGCCTCCTTCTGGCAACATCCAAGTTCCAGTCATCCTGAACTTTGCGCCTAAAGATTTCCACTTTCGTGGATCACTTAAAAGGCACTCAAAAGGTAAGCACTCCCGTCTTCATTATGAAATGAAAACCGACTGTACCGCTGCATACAAACACTCGGCCCCTTTTCATTCCCCGCGGGAATCGAACAAGCGGTGCATTGCTGGGACAAACGTTCAACTGGTCTGGTGATTACGTGCAAAAACAGAGGTTACTGCATGTTTAGCATAACTATTTCGAAATAACATACCCTCCGATGCAAATCAATTAACTGCTCAAATGGTTTCAATGAATTCAATTTCCATGCACCGATATTGAACCGCAGGTGTGGTTCCAAGTCTTGCTCAAACGAACACACGTACACGGCCAGAAGCAGCAGAAACAACGAAGCGCAGAACACAGTAGTTAATCGTAATAACAAAAAGCGTAATGCCAGAATTACCGACTGTAGACGCCGCGCAGAAATGAGAAAGGAAACCGTGGCGATGAGTTTCAGAGAGTAGCCAACAGAACATCACACTTTCTCGTCCATCTGTCACAACAGCATCGCCATGACACGAATTTTCAACGAAGACGCACACAAATTTTGCTTTTCTATCAGAACTTGCACGAAAATTAGCAATGCGGAGTTCCATAATACAATCAGAATCACTGACCTGGAACTATACATGTATTGTACGTCACAAAACACGACTATGACGCTTCAACAATAAAAACTGCACACAGCTAGTTATTTTAAACGAGGCTCTAACATAATAGTAATAGGCGCCGTTACGTAAATTTTAGGAGAAGCTTATGTAATGGTACACACTTTCTACAGACTGCAATTGGGCAATGGATTATAATACTAAAGGTCCATGCTTAAACGCTTTGCCTTACATATTGTACTGTCAAGTCAAAGAAGACTAACAATATAAATATGCGAAGCGTTACTTACCGCACAGAAAACACAGCCCGTGTCCATTACAAAGACCAGTCGCTTAATAGTGTAGACTACAGGGAAACAGTACGGGTGTGTGCTGAGAATAATGCAAACGATAATACATAGTAAGGGAAAATTCAGTGTTTCTCGATGGCGCAGCAGGCCACACGAACTGTAATCATTATGTGTTAGATCGCCAAACACGTCAATGTAACTTACGAGAGCAAGGTAACGGTCTCAACTGATTCCAAGAAGCCCTGGAATGTTTATATCATCGTTCCCAATGCGCGTAAGAAGAAGGCAAACGTGTAGAGGAAGGGGCCTCCAGTGAACGCATACGTGTCAATAACGTGCAGATTCGTGAAACGAAACTGTACAGCACGCTACAAAAGAATGGCATGAAACTTGTACTGTAACAAAATACCGTCATTATTTAAATTTCATCAAATCACGAAACCTGTCTTCGGCGAGACTACACGAGTATCAGGAGCGAGGCGTTGCAAGCATCAGAAAATGAGACTGAACTATGCTAAAGCAACCAAGCGAACCCAACTGTGCGAAGAGAAAGGATAAGGGCATTTTCCCCACAGAATTACACTGGTGAAGAAAAAGGGAAATTACTTATCACACGTTTAATACACTACGTATTTAAAAGTTTATTACCACCTCATAAGTTCGTGTGTCTGCCACATGGCTATCAAATTAAGGCTATGTCACTGGAATGGCCTCCACAGCATACCGTTCATACTGAGTTTCAAGCAAACCGTCGACGTGGTTCGACTGGATGCGATATACACACACGACACGCACAAGCACGACATGCTGGTCTGGCCTGCTTAACTTAATCAACCAAGACAAGTTGAAACACAGCGTTGTACACAAATTAGTATAACGGTTCTGACTCCACATAAACACTATATTTAGTCATTAAAACTTGCCTTTGTAATACAATTACCGTCGGAAATTTTCACTTATTTTCATCCAACACCCTACATTGCAGAGGACTGATCCCAGGGTCTTTCCCGTCCAAAATGCAAGACGTGCATCAAGCTAAAATCTGGTACCGTAATTCTCAATTTCAAGTGGTGACAAAAAGGTGAAAAAAATTTGCTCACACTTTAAACGGTTCCGCTTTAGGCACAGGAAGAACGATTAACGCCGTAATGGAGAATTATCAAAATCCAGACGAGCAGCCACGCAATCCAGGAAGGAGACGCACTGAATAAATATGTGAGCAAATGCAGGCGTGCATGCCAAGATCACTGGATCGCCTACTTACGTGTTGGCTTGTTTCCAATCTCACGCGCTAAAGCGCGTGCACACACGCCACAAACTAAAAAAATGTCTGCACACCATGTCTAAAAATAGTCTGTAAACGGGGTTCGCCAGTTAAAAATGCTGCCAACACAAGGCAAAGTTCACCAAATAAAAATACTGCCAACATACAACAAATGACATATTTTTAACGTTATCTAATCAGTTCTTATCCATCGTGGAACCATTCGCTCGAGATGCAGGCTCTGGCACAAAAACGTCATTCATCTGGACACAAAAGTATGAGTTTATTCTCAGTCACATTTATCTTCCGGTATTTTAATCCGATGACTGCTAACAAGGCCATGTCACACCAGTACACACACTCCAATTTATAACTTTTCCCCACAACCCTCTGCACACACTTCACATTGCCATCCCTCTTACACGTCCATGTCATTTTATCGGCCATTGTTTTACTACATGTGCTGTATAAATCTGAACTTACCTAGACGCGAAGCTGGCGGCCATCTTTTCGAGCACCATCCGGGAATACAGTCCACTGCGTCGCGTCTAACTGATTTCTGTTATCAATCACAACTAAAACTAAGTGGCAGAGGGTTGCGGTTACCGTACGGACCAAATCACCCTGTACTTCACTTGTGGTCTGTGAAATGACCACCTTCCCCATGCAGAACAAAATACATCTTAATTTTTCCTTACAAATGGCACCTTTGATCTCAACAGCAATAATATTACTGCTGCTGAATTGAAAGGATCGAAAATAACCCGATCCTTTCAATTCAGCACTGTTAATAAACCCCTACAAATTTCTATAATGGAAGGAATGCAAGGAATACTCAGTGTGTGTCTGCAAAATCAACACCTTATTTAGTGATGAAAGGATTCATGATTACTAGTCCTACAAATAATTTTTCATAAGTGTTACTGTACCAACACGGCCGCCACGCATAACTATATTCACTGTAACTAACATTTCATCTAGCCACACGAAATTCGGTACTCAGAACACAAATACGACCATAAATGTAATCTGCTAAGGAGTGAAGACTTGGCAACACAGCTAGGCTCTGATTACGTCTGACAAATTCCATACAATTTATAGAGATACGTAACAGTAACCACTGATATTGCTGAGGAAAGAAACATGCAATAAATAACTGCAAGTTCTTAATTTAAACACCAGCCCTATACGAATCTCGTCGTGAGGCAGGTAGTTCTTTCCAAAAGATCCCGTTCTGTATGCAACATGTCATCACACACCACCACCACGAATGATTCAACGGATGTATCATCTGCAAAATGGGGAAATTGTGAATAAGCGACCTTGCAACATACAAAAAGCCACACAAAGCTGGAGAAAATTACACACCATTAACAATGGTTTCACAATGTTTATTCGCCTAACGTAATTTGGATTCTCAAGACACGCACGGCAAACGTGAGAATACTCTGGAAACCTAACGGGAATACGCTACTACTTTGGAGACCATGAAAGCAAAATGTGTCTTTGTGGAATGTAAAATACACATACATCAACACATTCACAGTAACCTACACGAAAAGTTAATTAGCCGGGGTGTACAGCGAGCATTGGCCTCAAAAAAACGAAGTTCTATACTCGTAACAAACACTCCTTCCACTATCAGTATCCATACCTACTCAAGCGATAAGTCATAAATAGCATCGGTTTCACAAAAACCATACCTGGTGGAGAAACGTCAACATTTTACAGGCCTCTAGCGCACTGTAGAAGCCGCCATCTTAATAATAATAATGATACACGTGTACTTGCAAGCACGGCTTAGTTCCTTCCACGTGGGGCTTTCTTCTTGGTGCACATATTGCAACAGCAAGGATTAATTCCAATACCCCTCCTTCCACCGAAACAACTCGACGTCTACGTACCAGTTACGACTGCTACTAATGTGACTAGCACAAGAAAGTAGAAGAGCAGCACTAAAAAAAAAACCTGAAGCTCATGTGGTTTGTTTTTGGATTCCGAAGTAGCATGTGGCCTGAAATGTGATGCGAAACCCACATACAGAGTGTAGTCGGTAAGCCTGAAGGTAAGACCTTGACTTGGATGAGATAACACAATACGTGAAACGGTCGAACGGAGGTGGCGCAGAGCTTTGAATCATTGGACTCGTTACAAAAACCAGCAGTGCTCTGTTTGTAACACTATACACCGCACCACTTAAAGAAGGCTGAGTGGAGGGGGGGGGGGGCGGATTTACTGACCGGGTTCCAGCGTTTTCGTTTATCACATGGACCTAGTGGCTTTAAATGCCGGGGCTGGCTGGCAGCCAGATTTTAACTCAGGCTTTCCCACCGGAAGTGGTTAACACAAAAATGTGCACGCGTATGGTTAAGAAACTAGGAAATACGATATCATAAACTAGAGCTCACTCATTCTGATAAAAATGTGATCTAAAGAACGGAAAAATTTAATGCAAGACCGCAGGGTGTGATAAGGAAGTCCTAGAACTGGAAGGCTGCTGTCCATTTCGGTTCCTGTTGCTACAGACAGTTTCGCCTGAAATGTCCCTGCCTTCAGAAGTAGGCACTACAACAAACGTTTGTTCTTCCACCTCCCAGTAAGACCAACGGCATGACGCTCTTCATTTACTTTAGTAGCAAATAGTGCAATGACTCTTAAAATGACTGTTAATTACAGCGATTTACGGTATACCAAGAAAAATAAAAATGTTTTCGTGTTGTTTTGTTCTTATCGCGCTAAAATTTGTCACAAAACGAGATAAATGCAACAAAGAACAAACGCGAAGCCACCGATTACAGCTGCCGCCACACCATGTGAATCGTCCAACAGCGACCGTCGTCGCAGGCCCGACCGTGAGCAGACGATTTTCCCTTGCACGTAGTCTTCTGGTGACACAAGCACTAGCTCGCAATTTTCAGCGCCAGCTTGGCACGTCACACCCACGTGTTTGCTTTCAGCAAAATCAGCGGTAATGGACCACATCGGAGATATGTGCACTGCAAACTCAGGTTGGAACGCCTCGTCCTAACACTCGTTTCCAAGCCAGCGGATTTACAAGTTTGGGCTGACGCCAAATTAGCAACTAACAAGTTCCGGTTTCAACAAGGTTGTATCTTTATGTACTCAACAGAGTCAGAGATTTAAATAAACAAAATACTGAGTCCAAGAGAAATACAGCGATTTTAAAAAAAGTAATGAAACCAAGTCCAAAGGAAGTACAGGAGTAAACAACCCTGCCAAAACATACGGAACAAAAAAAAATACATTACTACTACGAACAGTCATGGCACAAGCTTGATCACAGCTAAAGTTAAAGGAACAAGGGGGTCCACCTGTTTCATAACTATTTCAGACGAATACTGAGTGGGATCAGATACATTTACGATCATCCCACCTAGTCAGGGTCCAATTCCATGTAAAGTTACAAAGCCCAACACCCCTTACATAAACGTGCACTGGCGAACCAAATTTAATAATAATTTGGTGACCAACATCAAAATACTGGTTAGTTGCAAAAAAAAAAATACTGACCTGCTCGATGTACTCTTATTTCTGTACATTGACTCCCTGAAACGTCAGAGTAAACGAAATCAGATATCCTGCTGCTTCTAGTACACTGTCAAAAACCTACCAGACAGAAACCCAGTGGGGAAGAATGAACCAACATTTCACAGCGCGTGCCTTATTCCCGAAACGATATATACCACAAAAATTGGTACTCATTATAGGATTAAATGGTCTGAAATTGCTAAAGAAAACATAACATCATGTGAGGGCAAAATTCATTCCATTTCACGACATGAAACTGGTAGGAACACCTAAACAGAAGATATTTTGTCAAGATCTCGGCAGAATTATGTGGACGATGACAGGGACGTCTAAATGCTTTCCAAAGAGAGCAGGAAATTTCGCAACTAGGGTGATACTATCAAGTAACAAAGAATATCCCTCCATGAACTAGGTTACGGTACAAGCATATTGTCCCAAGATTCCAAGTTGCCACTGCATGCTTCTCATGAAGCCCTCCCAACTTAAATCTAGTAGAACCAATTTCATGTTTTGTTTACATGTCAAATAACCACTGCCACCGGGTAACAACGAAATTGCAGTAAATAAATAAATAAATAAAATATATACCAAAATTCTCCCTGCTGAGGGATAATTTGGTAAGGTATGTCGGTGCAAAACAAACTACAAGTGTTCCGCCTTCGTAGTCATTACAAAGTAAAAAGTCTTAGATTGCCACCGCGTGCAGAATGGTTCCCACGCGAGAAAACGCGATGTTATGTAGAAAGAGAAAAGCTAGAATTTGGGAACAGAAATTGCTGAAAGAACCCATATTTTTAACATGGCAACTGCTGCTTTCGCTGTTACACACATGGCATCGCCATTACAACGACCATCGGTTGAAAGTATCTGGGGAAATTTTGCTCTTCATTTCGAGGATCATACGAAACTCCTGAATACATTCTGCTGACGATGCACGACCTTTTCATGCACAAACAAACGGTACACGCCACTGTGCTTTCAACAGTTCAACTGCACACTGAAAAAATATTTCACGTGGGATGGTTGCTTTAACATTATAGTTCATGCTTCAGAAAGTGACTGTGTATTAAATGAAACACCCAGTATAACCGGTTTTCAAAGCCCCACAGTTAAGTTCGAAAATGTTGTCAGGTTTTTGTATTTTGTGACGACAATCCGAATGGTATCAACCAAATGAATATAACCAATAACCACCAGACACCCTGCAAAGAAAACCCACAAAAAGTCCACAGAAACTTCAATAAACGAGCAAAAACATGAAACTGTCTTCCTCCAGTCACAAGACTGAGAGTTAACATTCATATTGTCAAGACATTAATTGACGATTTTTAAATTGGCGCAACAGCCCCCAGTGGGCCAGGGACTCCTCATTCACGAGGTTTCTAGACCACACAACGACGCACCACAGTCGGTAGGACTCCTCTGGACGGGTTATCAGCCCGACGCAGAAACCTCTACCTGACAAAACACAACACTCACGACAGACATCCATGCCCTCCAGTGGGATTCGAAACCACAAACTCAGCAGGCGAGTGGCCGAAGACCTACGCCTTAGACCGCGCGGCCACTGGAACCGGCAAATCGACGATTAATATGGTGAATTAATAATGATGAACATAGGCCTATACCCCACTGGTGGTGTAATACACGAATAATGTAAATAACATGCGATTGCATTTTAATTAACTCTCACTACAACTGTTAATATAAAACACGTATTAAACGTTTAATTTTACAATAGAAGCAAAACAGTAATAATCTTGTACATATTTATAGGCGTGTTTCAGCGATCTGCTTGAAAATGGTCGGTCGCTACCGAAACAAGTCGAAGACACAAGCAGCTGATACATCGTACATACAGATCGATGAGTACTATGGTAGTTATTTAATACCGTATGTCGGAGGGCATGGTATGGGATGAACATTTTTTTTTTAGAAACACGGAGGCATTTTTATCTCCTCCCGAGTGGTACTTACCCGGCCTTACCAGTTTTCATTAACCATGTCATTTACAATCTAAGCATGCTCTAAATCGGTCGCTAACCGCTTCCAATTTGTTAGAAATTTGGGTCGAGAAATTGAAGAGATCAGTTCCAAAATGTAAGCGTATACAGAGGATAAACTTAAACCACATTTAAATAAAAATTTGGGTGATGACTTGATTCATCTGGCTTGTTTTGAACACGGAAATGATATTTCCGGTAAGAAAAAAACGCAACTAATTGCTGGACCACCAGAACGACTACTACCTTCCAAAGGGTCCTGCTCAGGGTGTTGGTTCGTTATCAGGTTAACTAAAATTGTTATGGTCTGAGTGTAACAGTCACCAGTTGACAAAAACTTATACAAAGTGCCTTAATTATATGAAAATCACCATGCATACGTTTAATTTCCTTAATTTCCGTTTAAAGGCCACCTTACTTAGAGGCCTAATTGAATATGCACGTGTATACATGTATACTGAGTTCCGAAGGTCGTAATGCAACTTCGTATCTACACACTTGACCTTAATTCACGTTGTTCCTCCCGTATTACGCACTACTGGCCCAAAGAGAGTTCTGGGCCTATTCCGCCAAGTACTCATACGAATGGTACTTATCCAAGAGTTATCGGAGTCGACAACAGCGGGAGTGGTTGTCGCCTCACCAACTTGCGTTCCCATCATGTTTGTATGCACAATGTGGTGGCACCCACTGACATAATTTTCATACAGAGTTTCATGAACATCCGTCAACCCGTTCAGATGTTACAATATAATCATCTCGAAAGGTCACTCTACCCCCCGACAACGCGTTTTTCGGGAACAAGCGTCGTCTAGAAACTTGGTTATGCAGGACATGGAAGCACACAATAAATAAACCGATGCGCATCCCCGGTAAACAGGACGCTCAATTATTACTGGGGAACTCTTTTTACTATTTTACACTGGCGTTTTACATCTGTACAGTAACCGAACTGTACAAATATCAGTGTCTGAAGCCAATGTAGTGAATTTGAAGCACTTGGCGTTCTCGTGAGTTACAAAGTGTCACACCCCGCAGTGTTTTACAACAGCACTGCCAGTATCAGACTCCATACAGTCGAGTCCAGCAGAGCAGGGGGTCGACAACTTCTTTGTCTGCGAGCCGAATTTCCGTTTATCTGCTGCTCGACAGCCACAGCATAAAAAATGTTAATTACATCAATCTTACATGTTTCACCAAATTACCTAATGTTGCAGACAGGTTACATAATTAGCTATATCTGATATGTAAAAAACAGTTTAAGAAACTGCACTCTACCATCCTGTAAATGGTCGTTAAAACTCGCGCAAGGTGCCCTACATGAACTATTGGGGCACGTAACACATGGCAAATTCGAAGACTTTCCGCCAATTGAGTGGTGGAGAGTTAACAAATGCAAAGCTATCGTCTTCATACAACGCACACTTTCACTCACCTGCACATTTTACCCAACTACTATAGTCACGGTATCAGTTTATGTTCCTGCCAACATCTGCTCCACACATTTCAACTGCTTCTACTGAAGACCCTCTCCAGCAATCATATTTCCGCCATCTCCTCGTCGCATTAGTGCACATACTTTATTTTAAATCACTACTCACTCCAGGAACATTACTGTCGACGTGATTTCAGGGAGCCTATCATTGCTTCCAGTTCATCAGCATTTAAGGTAAAAAGGTAAAGTGCACGCTTGTACAGGCACTGAGGCTCTGTACAGGCCGTACGGCCCAAACGGGAAGTAGAGGTACAGCTCTACTCTTTCTTGACCACGGCACTAGAAAGGGGGTGAGGGGGCAGCGTAACGCCCCGGCCGCTATTTACCCCCGGGAAAGACCCAGTACCCATTGTACAGGAGACTCGGTAGGCCCCAGGATCGGTCTGGACTGGTGCGGAAAATTTCGCCTTCAACGGGATTCGATCCCCGAACCGTCCAGCCCGTAGCCAGTTGATATACCGACTACGTTATCCGGCCCACTCATCAGCATTAAGACTTCCTAAATATTTTGTATTTTGCGACTAACATTTTACACACGCAATGACACCGAATGTCACGTTCTTTCAGGAGACAATATTTAATGTGTACACACAATAACAAAATTAACCAGATTCCACTGTACTTTGATCAACTAACAATTTTTTTTCCTGCCACTCTACAAATATCAGACTGCACAAACAGAAGGAAATGGGTGTCAAAAAATAATTTTCCGTCTCAGCAACTCACATGGCCAGCCAACAGACCTACTCACTGCTGAGACGGCAAGTGTTTGCTAACAGTTCTGCAGGCCATTTGTACGTAACTGTGACATGCAAGTTTGCAGAATTTAAGTTTACAACTGAAATAACTTCAGTTGTTCAGATATTTCTATTACATAAACATTCAATAACCTAACATGCCATACCACACTAGCAGTATGTGCCTATTTTATGAAATGCGACAACTTACCGGACGAAATGTCATAAGAACTTCGGATATTCCTGACATCAGTTATTACCTGAGACTGAATGTATTCGCGGGCCTAATTAGTGTGTGTGCAGCGGATCCGGTCCGTAGTTTTGGACAGCGGAAAGCAAATAAATTACCCACGAATAAAACATGTCGTCATTCACCACCGCACCCTATGTAGATTAACACCAGTGTTCCTACCTCACAGTTTTGCTCTGACGCCAATTAACTGTTGAAGGCAGACACCTTTCACGAAAACGAGTTAATAAGTGCATGAAATATCTAAGTCTTTAAACGAGCCACATAACAGGGAAGTCCGGAACTTTCTAACATTATAAACAGTGTCACACCAAACTTCCAATAAAGCCAATTTTTTCCCCCTCTCCAAGGCATCCATCCATTATGGGGCACAACCAGCTCACCGGTGAATGGGGGGGAAGGGGGACAAGACCCCTTTGCAAGGTTTAAGCGGCCGATGTGTAAATTTCACCACACACCTCCAAATTGTCATGAGGTTAAGAATATTTGGAGCTATATCTCCACTCGTCTTCAAGGCGAGGTGTTTAATTAACCATGGGCATAGTTTAAGTTTATCCTGCGCCAGGTGATTTCACTCATGACCAGCAACAGGGATACTCTGAGACCACTAAGCGAATACTAAAGTACTTTGTCACAATTCGAAGAAACAAGGAAAATGTGTGTCATTCGACATTTGCATATTCAGTCAAGACAGCGCACACGTAAAGCTCTAGAGCCACAATAATATCCGCGCCATGGCGACGCATTAACTTCGGCAACAGACGTCATGATTCAATAGCTTGAACTTGGGGGAGACCCTAATTATCAACGCGATAGGTGTTCACACTAATTGGTCTGGGCGTGGCGTTTCTGCTCCCGTCGAGAGACGAACCTTGACAGTGTACCGCAGACGGTATATCACAAGCAGCACTTACCATAATATGGCACCCTCATTACTAAAATATCTGCGCCACCGAATTATATTTTCATAATTTTAATTGGAAAACACGATGTGGGATAATACGACGGATGGGAAGAGGTTGTGAAGATATGGATTGGATTCAACTCGCTCTGGCACTCCAAAATGGCTAGCTCTAGTCAAAACCAAACCTTCGGCAGTTACTATAACGCAAATCGCTACGCGAATTGTTTACTGGATTTTACGGCCCGTTAAGAAAAGAACGGCATGGGAGAACTACATATTGTGTTTATATTCAGAAAACATCTGTATTGTTAGGACTGCGCCTTCCCTCCGCCCCTCACTCGTTGTGGCACCACTCCAGCAAAACTCTAGGATCAACATAAATTGTCGCAGAGGCAGCAAATGGCGGACTAGCGACACAGCAAGAGCAACCACTAGATTGAATTATGCATGAGAGAAAAAGATGGAGAACAGCTCGAGGAACGACAGTGGAAACCGGTTTCGCTGGAAACACACACACACACACAGATCCGACGTAGAAGAACGCACGTTTCTTTCCCAGTTCCTTTCACTTCCCACTTATCTGCTGCCATAATCGTCACGTTATCTTTCGCAGTCTCTTCAGGAGTATGCAAGTCGTGTTCGTGACCTTTTCCCCATACATCACCTTCCAAGATAAATCAACGAACTGGGACAGCAACAATTAAACACCACACACACACGAATTTCTTTATCATTCTGGGCCACAAGCTGTTCCATAGTTTTATTTTATGCTGCACACAGTTCTGGTAGTGGTTTCATGTCCAGCTCGAAGGAATGATACTGAAAAATTATCTGTGCTTCTCCTCTCAAGTATTCCAATGTATATGAAAAATTCAAATTCAATTCTAACGCACAGTAGGCAAAGTACTCTCACCCCGAAAACAGAAGGCAAAAGACGAAGCGAACATACAGCACTAAAGAAATAGGAAATACGAACTACAATGTCACGAAAATGACGCAATTTACTAGATGCTTCTCAACCACACGCGCATTAGGCATGCAATGGGGCCTCAAGGCTTCACTTCAGTCGAAAGCGGACCATGTACAACATCCACACTTGAAGATTCAAGTCCTTCGCGATACTACGCCGTGTCGAAGGTCGACAATTACATCACATACGCTTGTAAATTATTTCCACGCGCCGCTGTTACATACAGTGAGTCCTGGTATACCTATGTAACACCTTCACATCCTGCACTCTTTGTATTAATAGCGTACATTTTATTTTATTTCCGACAGTACGTAACAATCGTGACGTACGCACAATTTCCTGCTAGTAGTTGATAACGGCAATGCAAGATACACGTACATACTTTTCGTAGAACGCCAGTAATGATTAATTTAAGGCTGAGAGCACCAAGCGAGTAATTCTCTATCATTTGTGTTACTGTAAAATGAAATGTGATTCTTTAGAAAAACGGTGCATGAATAGTAGCCCATGGTTCCATAATTAAAAGTGCGAAAGAACAAATTAATTTGCAAAGTATCTCTGAGAGGAATTTTATTTCATAGGGAAAGTTTAAGGACGCCTTCGGCAACATTCAAAACCTTGGAAAAAAAATCCTGGAGGGTGAAGCAAAATTAGCCTCTTCAAAAATAAACTTAACAAGATGGCAAAGAAAGGGAAAGGTAAACCAGACCATTTCATTAAGAAACTCAAAACAGGAGCGCCGGTAGTGTTTACCCCAGTGAGCAAACATTATCTTACCTGCGAAACCTCAACTGAATCCACTAACAGACCAAGGCAAATAACGAACAAAAAATAAAAAAACTGCTCTTCACCGGAAATGACTTGAGTCATTTCTTTATCTTGTTGATTTGAAACCCATGACTACAATTATTCTATCTCTACGTCTCATGACAGTCCCAAGGCCAAGCGTGTTCACCGCCTCCTCATCTTTCTCTTGTTCTCGTTTTACAGGAGAATTACCGCGATGAACACAGGCACAGGCCACCGGTAATGTCAGACCATGTTCACGTTAATGCGTTATTCAATGACGTCACGCCTCTGTACACAGCCCCGCACATGTACAAAACGTTACGTTACAGTAAGATAAAACAAGAACGCGGTCGGTACGCCCGGAGATAAAACTCCATCATGGAGCATGTTTGCTTATTTTTAACTTTGCTGTCACAGGCTGCATACTGTAGGCCCCTGTGATTTGGACGGGAAGGTACACACAACTTGCAACTCTACTGCCGGAAATCCATCACTATTCCAGTAATGAACCGCTTGTCACTGGCCGAACTAATACAGCTTGCAAATTTTAACGATGATGGCCTATAACAAACAAACCCTTACGAAAATACAACAAAACGCAGCGATCTATGCGATGTTTAACGACGACCTTACAATCACCTTCTGAAATTCCCGCCACGGTATGGTGCTCTAAAAAAAGTTTCGAAAGGGGAAGATTTGGTGATGTGGGACCAACAGTACCGTCCATACGCTGTTCTGCAAATAGGTCGACTTCAACGTGCAGTTCCTTAATCCCACAAACTTAATCGTAGACAAGCAATACCGTCTACCAAACGAACGTAGTCTAACGGGCTCTGAACTGTTCTACATAATCTGCCTAACACTACACAATTTGGCAGCGCGGAGCGATAGGGAGAACTTCTGGACAGTTGACGTGTGATATGGATCAAAACCGCAGTGTGCTTGGAGGCGGAGAAGAGAGACATCAGCGTCATTCAGAAAATGACGGCGTTGCGGGGAAAAAGTGGAAAGTTCTTTTCACCTCTAGGCCAACACAAGCTTCCTCCTGGGAAGTCAGTGACCTCCATTCCTTCTCCTTGCCTCCTCGTTGAAGAGAATCACGAGCGGAGTTGCACATTATGATGATGGACGGAGAAGAAAGAACTCTGAATTCAACAGAGGGGGGGGGGGGGGGGAAAACACAAAAAAACTTGGAAAAAAAAAACCCCCATTCAACCTACTCTTAAAAGAAAAACACCACCCCCACACA
>Ga0123352_10004448_pt1 | contig 20647 bp, 13 predicted proteins | sample TergutLab28metaG_FD_89700 | JGI IMG/M metagenome (GOLD analysis project Ga0123352, IMG submission 89700) | Labiotermes labralis P1 segment gut microbial communities from Petit-Saut dam, French Guiana - Lab288 P1 | ecosystem: Host-associated > Arthropoda: Insects > Digestive system > Gut ...
GTGTTTGAGGATGGTCAGAAGAGGGGTTGCAGGGTGGGTGGGGGGGGGGGTGGAAGAGGGGTGGGGCGGACGGAAGAGGAGTGGGGGGGGGGGGGGGGGGGGGGGGGGGGGGAGAGACTCCGAACCTCAGCCACCCTCCCCAAATCGAAATAAAAAAATTGTAGACACGATGATATCAAACATTTACCTGATTTACATTTCAGTAGAAATCAACAACCGAAATCGTCTGATGAGTAGCATGTTGGAATTTTTAAAGATAACAGAAAAACTTACGAAGTCTTAAATAAACTTGAAAAACCAAGAAGATTAAATAGACATTGCGTTTTAAATTAGGTGAGTAAGTCATGGGACATTTATTTATACTTATATGTATGTAAATGAAATTGCCAACAATGGTATGTCACATTTATTTTTATGACATGACTTGTATAAAAGGTTTAAAATCAAACATACTTTGTATACAGTCCCAGGGACTTCTCCGTTCCAAAGTGAAAAATTCTTTTTGTGCGCCGGGTATTGTACATCGCACGGGTTGAGTGACGCCTTTTTTGATGGACTTGGAATAGGTGTTCACAATTCTGAATAGAATTTTGCTAATTTACTGGCCAGGTAATTTCTGTATGTGTGATTGGTAACATGTCGTTACAACGGAAAGTGGTTTGGTAGCACTGTGTCAGCATAGAAACTGGATGGTAATGCATGTTAGATGATCAGTGGCGTGGTCTGTGAGCAGTTTGATATCGGACAGTTGTGAAGCGTGTTGCGCGACGTGTTGTACTTTGTGGTCGCGATTAAGATGCTGGACAAAGTAAGGAAAATGTTGTCATATTGGTATCTCCAGTATGAACTTGTAACTTGCTTATATGTGTTCGAACCTTGGGAGAAGAAATTACTGAGTATCCTTTTCTATGCTGAATGTTATCTAATTAATTTAGAATTTCTGTGCTAGGAAGCTGAAGTTGTATTCAGTTTGTAGATAGCATGTGCATTATGTACACAGCAGGAAAGCAGTGTTTCATAGTCGTAGTACGTATAAAGTGACAGACAGGAATACTATTTGTATCCGATTTTATAGAGGCGAATTGCATATATACCCCCACCACCACCTCTAGAAGTGTATCATTGTGTTACGCAGTAGGCCTAACCATTTTCTTGGGAAGTACTATCGACCTACTATAAAGTGGTTTGAGATAAATTACTTTTAATGATTTGATGATTCAGGTAATTGTAAATCATCATATATAACAACAAATTAGGAGAGAAGTAAATATAAGTATTATGTCACTATTATTAATTGCACCGGGAATTATTGCACTGTGTTAGGTGATGTCAGTAGATTGAGTTGTGTTGTGTATTGTCACATAATCATGGGAGCAGTAGCAATAACACATGCTTGTGAGTGGGTGTAATGTTTAGTGAGCTAAGAAGCATGGGATACACCAGTGATTCTGTAGACTCGAAATTAGGGTGAACAACACGAGTGACCATCTGCATAAATTTTAAACACAGATAAATACAGAGGGCAGTGATAAAAGGCATAATTTAGAACACTCGTCCTTTCTTGTGCCTCTTTTTTTGAAGCAGTACACATTTATTACTTTATATACCAAATAGGAGACAACATGTAAATAAGACACAGAGTACTAGACTACCAAACCTGTATGGGTCTTTCAAATTACAGTGCAGCAAACATGCTTTTAAAACCAGGCCAAATTAGACTTGCTTATGCAGGGCTTATGCAGTTCCACATAATTAAAATTCAGTATAACTCTAAAAGACAGAAAAGTGTGTGAAGTCTGGAAAGGAAATGGAGAGACCAGTTTTAAAGCTTATGGCCACTAGAATTGACTTGTTGGACAATGAAGAGGAAGAGATATGTGAGAGACTGAAAATGTGTAAAAATGATTAAATTAGTTTGCTATGTATATTTAGTCTCAAAAAAAGTGTTTTGGAGTTGTGCATGTGTTACTTTGTTGAGCTAGATGTTGGTATACCAGTGAATTACAATTCCCATGGATTCTCTTAAAAACACTCCTGTTTGATATAGAAAGGCACAGTGAGCTGTGATTGTTGAAACTGGTTTGCCCCTTTATGCAATTCTAAAAACTCAAAATAAGAATGATGTCATTGTTAATGGCTTTCCTCTGACTGCTTATTTGTTACGGACACTAATTTTTCCCGTGAAATGGGTAGGTTGATTCTACCCATGTCTTTGTGTAAACCAGTGTTTCATTTATAATCTCTGAAACATGACAGGATTTCACGATGTGAGGTGCAGGAAGTTTCATGAGATCCTATTAATCAACTTCATTATCTACTGATTACATTAAATATCTTTGTTATCTGTTATTGTTGTGCTGGTTATAGGTTGTAAATATATGAAGTTTGGTCAAAAGATAGAAATTGTGAAAACTGAGATAGGCCACCTGTACTTGCAGGGTGCGAAGTCCTTCAGCATGTGTATACTCATTCTAATGCTCCAATTCTGGAAGCACCTCTGACACTCAGCTTATTTTGAATAATGTTCCTCATTTTACTTGATTTCTTAAATTAGTGTATTTCTTATTGTTACTGTTTAAAACAGTACATTACAGAAAGAATGTCCACTCCACTCCCAGGCGCTACAACCCATGCTGGGTCTTGGCCAACTCAAGAAGTCGCCTCCAACCATCTCTGTCCTTGGCCTTGATCCTTCAATTTCTGACTCCCAGCCTCTCTGCATCCCTCATCAGTCCATCCATCCATCTGAGGTTTGGCCTTCCCACTCACCTTCTGCCCACAGAAAGAACGTAGGGAGCAAAAATGTTGATTTTAAAATGTAATTTTTGTAAAAAATAAAAACGTTATGTTCCTAGGATTAGCCACATTTTATAGTTTTGTGCACTTTGTTGGATATAACAAGGCTAGACTGTCAACAAAATATGTGTAGCAGAGAAAGTATGTTTATTATTGGTAAAATTGAAATGTACCAAACTACTGGAAACAACATATTTGAAACGAAGTTAGAAAAGTTACTGCAGCAAGCATTGGCATGTTAACAGAATCATGATATCTGTGATGCTCAGTGGAGTGACCTGTTACATGGTTAAACAACAACAGTTTGGAGGATGAGGTTGTCACAAATGTATGATTAAATGAATGAACCAGTTGCAGGCTAATACAACACAGGTTCAGTTGGTTGCCCTTACAGTTATGCTACATGTTTCAGCCTGTACTCATGCCATCCTCAGGTATGTCAATACAAAAACCGTTCAAAGGAAGATACAAATTAGTACGGTTTGTTTGGCAATAAACACAAAGGAAGGCTTCCATACAGAAAAAAATTGCAGTGATATCTGTTCTTTTTATGACCTTGAGGGATTAGTGAAAGAAGTTCTAGGTCAGTTAATCTGTAGCAACCCAGCACATAAGTTGTGTTTTTGTGGGTTGTCATGGAGCAGCATAGGTGAATATTGAAACATAAAATGCTTGAAACGGTTTGTGGAAATGTAGAAATGAAGATGTATTTTGTATGCATGTCTTCAAATAGGGATGTGAGGATCTTGAACATGATCAAGAAGTGGGCAGCCATCAACTGCTCAAAATCCAGAAGCACTTCTAAGAGTTTCTTAAACTGGTGGCCGGAGACCATCAAATGACCGTAAAGTTGATGGAGAGTGAACTGCACATTTACTGGGAGATGATTTGTCAGATTATTCTTGAAGACTTGGGAAAAAAAAGAAGATATATAGGAAGTTTGTTCCACACAGCCTCAAGGATGAACTCATTCACGCTTCCTTGGAAATGTGACATGGTGATCAGCCACCCACCGTATTCACCTGACTTCACACCAGATGACTTTTTTCTGGTCCCTAAAGTGAAAAATGCCCTCAGAGGAAGAAGGTTTCGGGCTGTTGATATCAGGGAAGAATTCCGCTACTGAATTAAATGCATCTTCTTTGGATGCCTTCATTGACTGGTTCGCACACATTTTAGAAGACTGTAAAAAGTTTTTTGCACTCAAGAGAGATTAATTTGAGGGGAAGTAAAATGATTTGCTTCGTATTTATACATTTCTGTTCCTTAGGTGTCAGTCCAAGAACTTTATTACATGACCACTTACATGTAGAGTTCAGGAGCATGTGCTTAATCCTAATCCTGTGTTGTTCATCAGGGTGGTGATGGTGGTGGTTATTATGTAATATTTCAATAGAAATGTCACATTGATTTTTACTAACTTTATTTGTTTGTTATACATTATTGTCAGTACATTTGAAATCCATTAAGGTAAAAATTTGTTCTCCAAGCAGTATTGGGATCCCTTTACATCATTTTATTAGCCTGCTGTGGCCTTTGCCATCACTGGACGCAGCCCAAAGAAGCTGCAAGAGTTTATCAGGTTCCTTAACTGTTGAACAGATAGCATCATTGTTGTGATTGTTGCTCTGGTTGCGTACTCATCTTATGTTTACCTGCCTCACTACACCGTGTCGCTGTTGGCATACATGAATATTCTGGATTCAGAAAATGTGCTTGTTGATTACCGTTATACTGACAGCAGAATTTGAATTCAGTTGTGGAACTCCAAAATAATATGACTGATCCTTTGGTTCCTGTTGCCCCTCATGGTATATTGTGTGTATTATAAAGTATTGAAAATGGATATATATGTATATAATTCTAGTTGACCGAGTTTTTCCATGATATGTGTATAATATCTATTTTCGTACTTCTGAAAGCATAATAAAAGTTCTGGCATTTTTCATTAACATTGTTCAGTTACACGCGACAAATGCTAGTGACCAACGTTCAATGAACCTTGCCCAATCTCAGACTGACGTTATTTTCATGGGTATTTTAATGTGTTCCATTCTAAATTATTTCACTCTGGGTTGCAATTTGCAGGATCCTAGCCCAAACCTTAAATGAGGTGTTGCCATTCTTTTCCTTTGTTAGTTACAGCTTGATAAAAATTGTGACACTGTGTTTATTTCTTCTTAAAAACCATTTTCATTGCCCTATGCACACTCTTGGCATGAAATATGTCAGTATATAATCTGTGTTTATGTTCGTCTAGATTGCACTGAAAAATATTTCAGTAGCTGGGATGTTTGATGTTCAGTGCACCATGTAATCCATTTCCTGTAGTATTTAGGTAGTCTCTTTATACCCATGGTAACCAAATATACTGTCAAATTATACACTGGCATATTATGAAATGTGTGTGTGTGTGTATTAAGATCTGTTACAGTATGTATATGTGTATTTATATATATATATTTTTGTAGATCTTTAAAGAACCAGGTTGAAGAAGTCCTGATATTGTAGAGACACTCATTCCATTTGTTTATAGTCCTGTCAGTGAGCAACTGCATTTGTAGATATCTCTAAAATTGGTCTGAGATAGTCATGTGGCAAAATAATATATTTCATGTATATAGGCCTAATATTCTTGTTAAGACCTTGTATTGTGTTGGAGTCTTAATGTTCTCCACTTCAAAAGTTTGTAATGGAGATGTCAGCATGTAGTGAACACTTTCAGCAACAGATGAAGACCATATTCTGATGAAAGATGTGGTGCTGTGCACTTTAAATGTTATTTAAAAGTGAACATTAGAACAACATGGTAGTGTGCTGCTGCTATGAGTGGTAATAGCTTCATCATGCAACCTTTGTGTGTAGTCCCTGTACATGCCATGAAGGCGTATGGGGTAGTGGAGGTAGAGATTCATGCATTCTTAACATTGTTACTAGATTTAGGTGGGTGGTCAGCATCATGCTGTGGCTGCTTTATTTCCAGGGAAAGCCCCCCAGTGCCCATTCAGTAGAGGTTGGATGGGCCCCAGAGCCAGTCTGGGTGCTTTGGAGAGGACCAAAATCTGTTGCTTGTGCTGAGCCATCCAACCCATAACCTAGTCTTTTTACTGACCAGGCTATCCAGACTCACATTCTTTCTTATATACACTTCTCATATGTTGCTGATTGTTTCAGGAGGGTTTAGAAGTCTGAAACCATTTGATTGTAACCATGATTAAAAATGTTCCATTTCTGGTGTTCATGATGTTTATTGAGTGTTAATTTCATTATACAGTTCTGACTTTATTCCCCCAGAAAGTTTGTTTCTGAATAAAATATTTCTAATTTTCTGGCTGTAGTCAACACAGGCGTTAAAACTTGGTGCATACATTCGTTGTTTGCTTGTTAGCAGATATGATCCTGTGTGTGGTGAGGGTATGGTGGTTTTATGCTCATTGCTAATCATTACATTAATTACCTTCTATTTTAATGATCCATACCAATATAAATGTCCATCAAGAAAGTTATAACAGATGGTTTGTAGGACTGAGAGCCAGGAAGAATAAACAAAAAAAAAAAAAAATTGTATGTGTTTGTAAGTACAGTTTTCATACTGCCTTTCACTTGATGCAGAACCCTGAAACATGACCAAAAAAATTACTGAAATGAACAGTTAGAGCAGAGCCATTCTTCTGCGTCTTTTGGGTCCATTTTAATAATAATCTCCAATTGTCCTATTTGGTCCCTTCCCTGTAGGTTTGCTCTTCAAAATTAAAATCTCATCTGTACCATGCATGCTGTGTGTGTAAACATTTAATAATTCATATATATAGGCATACTGCTTGTCATAGCAGTAACATTATGTTCATGGGTACATCAGTGACAATGTATTCATTCTTTGAAACCCTCTGCATGCCCCAAATTCTGTTGTGTTTAATTCAGAATATTTTTTTAATAGATAATATGTCATAGTGCAGCAGAGCCATGTGTCTTGCAAGAGGTTTAATTAAGTAAGTGTAATGATTTTTTCAACAGTACAGAAATATGAGGCATGTACCGCAGAAACCTGTTTATGAATGCTAAGTCAAGGTGTTACTACAGTTAGAAAAAATAAACACAGGCATTCAGACGAGAGTCTTATGATTGCATTAGTCGGCATGTCCCATCTGCAAAGAATTTTTTGGATTGCTGCCTAAGCCACTGTACCACAGCCTCCTACAGACTCTCCAGCTTGAGTGAATGGCCTTCGAGGGCTCTCTTGAACAGTCCAAAGAGACGAAAATTATATAGTGTAAGTGTGGACTGTAGCAGGATGTTTGAGCACCTCCCTTTTCACTGCATTCAGTTGATTTTGAACTGTGTAGGCCACATGAGGATGGATATTGTCATGTGGGATGATGATATCATCATAGACCTGACATTTGTTCTTGACCTTGGTATGCAGCTTTTCAAGGATTTGACAACAGTGGTTTGAATTTATTGTGTTATGCGATTTGATGTCCAGAAGCAGAGGTCCCTAGATGCCCTTCTGGTGTTTTTGTAGATGGATACATCACCTGGATCACCATCTTTAAGCTGTGCTGTAATGTCATCTTTACTAGCTACTCACCTAGTTGATGGTACTTATCTGCACAAATATCTGCTAGTATGTTTACCAAGTCAGACATGCAGCTGTGCCAACTGTACTGTTACATCAGTGTAACAAACAGGTTGCAGTCATACATGATTCATAAATACAAAGTTTAACAAAATTATATTAGGGCCATTTTTCAGATTTAATGTAAATCATCAACCATCAATGTTTCTACTTAGATAAATTATCCTATCTATTAATAAAATATGAGTTTGCTAGTCTGGAGTAATATCCAGATGCTTATGGTTGTTGTCCTTCACCCGAACTGCACAGTTTTATCCCATTGTCAGAATATAAACATTTTTCTTTTGAACTACAGTATACTGGTATCACAGTTGGTTGTATATTACATTGGGATTAACATGTGAAATTGACAATGCATAGAATGCAATTTGTTATAATGTGTAAGTGCATGTTATAAGTGATAAAGAATGTAATATAATATAGAACATGAATCTGTATAAATTTGTATATGTGGGTGTGTTCTGTGTGGCTTATAACAAACTTTGTGTAAGAGTGATATGGAACTGGTTGTACAGTATCAGCCCAATAAGTGTAATTGGTATAAAGCCGTGGAAATAATATACTAATTTATGTTGGATGCAGGTCATATTTCAGTGCAGAAATTAAGGTTACTGCTCATAAAAGGGCATACTTGTATTGCAAAAAATTGTTTTTCTTCAGTATTCTTGATTCCATGTGGTAAGATGAATAACTATGAGTAGTAAAATTTGAATACTGCAATTTGTTTTACAGTTTACACTAAAAAAAACTTGGAAGTTTATATATTTGTTTATTGTTTGACACTTTTTAGGATGAAGCTATTAGGATGGCTTTGTTTTTGTGTTTGTGCTGGATCTAGTCAGTGTTCTGTTTCTGGACTAAATGTGTTTGAAGGTAATAACAGAAATGTGATGGAAACTGAGGATAATGGAAGTAAAGTAAATTTCCATTTCTTTGAGCCATTAGCAAGATATTACTTTCATAATTTCAGTATGAACTTGTGACACAGGTTTGGCAAGCAAGGTGACTGTCTTCTGTTGGAGAATTCATATCATATTTTCTGATCTGTTTTGATCATAGCTTGATTGTGTTTAAGGGAATTTGAATGTTGCACAGTTAGGTAAAGTACAGAGATTTACAGCCGTTTGTATTTTATTAATGCATTAACATTATGCCTAAAATATGGTGATAGAAGTACATTATGAATGTTTTTGAGATAAATCAGCCAATTATAGGAGGTGTAAGATGTGAGCTCAAGCTTCTAACATTCACACTATATATAGGGGGATATATATTTTATATGTATGATGTACATAATATTGTATTTTGGCATTTGCTATAATAGTTATATAATTTTAGTATTACTAATACAAAATAAATTATTATGCCTGCAGTTTTTTTTATTTACAACATGTATTCCCTTAAAGATGATCAACCTATGTGTGAATCACACTGGGAAGTTTACATGATTTGTTGAGTCAACATGTACCGTGGTAGTATATATGAAATAAATTAGAAATTTTTCTTATGTATGGTGACCAACACCAGAGAGGTATTTGTGTAGTAACTGGATCAGTTATTTCTGGGTGATTAACAAGGTGTAATTTTGCAGTTATAATAAAATTAATATGTCAGTTTTGAACTATGTAAGGATGAAGTAAAACCATATAGCAAACTTTTATTTTGCATGAAACCATATAGGTTACTGAAATCAGTGAAATGTTGTCATGTACTACCAAAAATAGTGTGACAGTATCAAATACAAGGACCCAAAATACAAATGTGAAATTTTGTGGGAGCAGGGGAACCAAATAGAAGTATTCAAGGATAAAGTAATGTATATTCATTTCAGACTTCTACTGGTAACAGTTGTATCGTTCAGCTTTCCAGTGTATGATTTCTGTTTATTTGGGTATAAATTCATTAGCAACACAAATTCCTATCCAGAACTAATAAAGTACTCAATTTACCCATCTGTTTACACAACCTACATTTACTGAGATTCACGTGTGAATTGGTGAACGGTCTACAAATGATAACCATGATGTTTAAAGAAATTGACCTGACATTATTGTGGAAAGCACATGGAAATATGTGTGCTAAAATTGTGCCTTTATTGTTTCACTTTGTAAATGTAATATAGTTACACAGCATGATTAAATACCCTTTTTCGTTCACTGATGATGTGTTTTCTCTTAGGCTTCCATTCACTTGGGTCTGTAGAAATTTATATACAGGCAGGTCTATTTCTACGCGATTTCAATTTAATGCAATTTGAAAATTGACACCACTTTTGGAATTTACATGATAACATTCAGTTTAACTCTATTTGGCATAGACAGCACGCAGTAATTTTCGGTTTAACATAATGTGGCATACACGATCTGTAGTCGCATACGTTGTCATGTTGGGAGGCTAGCAGAACACAACGTCACTGTCACACCATCAGTGACTCGTATGCATTGATTAGAATTAGGATAGTATTTGAGTTCGAGCCTTTGTGAGCCAGATGCTCCTAGGCCTTAAGAGAGGCCCTTTGTGCCCCATACTCTGTTACTAGGTAAAAGGAGCCCTCTTCCATTACCAAAGCTTCAGACATCCCTCATACTTAGATTCATAACATCCTCAGGGTCCAAAATGAAGGAACCCAGATATGCCTGTCTGAGTGAGGCCAAGGCCTCACACTCACACAGAATGTGGACTGTTTCCTCTTCAGTACCACACTTCCTACAGGGGGGGGGTTTGCTACTCAACCCCATTACATATAGATGTATTCTCAGGTTATGTCCAGTTAGAAGGCCAGTAATGACCCTGGATTTTGTCCTATTAAAGGAGAGTAATCGGACCTTTGTAGCCAGGCTAGGGCCTGAAATCAATTTTAGAGCCTGTCTCTGACTACTACAAGGACCACACTACATTGCCAAATTCTGGTTATCCACCCAGTGTTTAATCTTATTATTGATATTCTGCTTAGAGACCCCAAGGGACAGCTCAGGTCCAATAAACTTCTGAGTGGAGCCACCCCTTCCGAGCTTGTTGGCGATTTCATTTCCACATACCCTGGCATGTCCAGGGATTCAGTACAGCCCCCCGATGTGCCGGGTAGAGTACACATTGATTATCTTAGTGATGCAATCATGCGGCTCGTCTAGTTTCCACTTATACAACATTGGCTTTTCTTGCCAATGTAAATCTACATCACTTAATGCAATCCAAGTGAAAAGTCGGCAAGCAATAGTCAGTATGGAAGAGAAATTAGATGTAATAAGCCAACCTGAATTAAGTGAATGAATTGTTGACATATAGCATAATGTTAGACTCACTCATAATAGCATATTAATGCCAATAGATTTATAGAAAGTGCTAAGTTAGGACCTAAAGTGTTTGTGTAGCAGGTCTTACCACAGTCTTATCGGAATGAATCATACCAAAAACTATGGATGTGAGTCTATTATAATTTTATTGTATGATAAATACATAAACAAACTGTATAGAAATGTATGTATACCGTATATACAGTATGTATGTACTCTTCAGGTCCGCTTGTCCACTAGTGGTGTAGTCATACACTGTATGGGATGGCGTTTTTAATCTAATAACCTCCAGGAAGTGCACTCTTATAAGTGGGAATTCTGTGTTGGATTTGTGCGTTGTTTCTCAGGAACATATTCCTGGCATAAAACGAGACCTGCTTGTGTGTATAATTGTGGTGGTTGGATATCATAGTGCAGGTATTTACTGTTAAATAAACTGTCAAGCAAATCAACTGACCAAATTCTTGATTTCAGTTACAGGGGGATGTGATATGATTCCTTGCAAGTGTTGTGAGGATGCAGGAGTTTATGGCACTCATTGTAATTGCTACACTGTTCATAATGATATGTGGAATTTCTCACTTCTTGCAATATCACAGAGTATATACAGATGTTTCCTTTCATCAAAGAATTTGAAGAAGCACTCACTGCCGATAGAAAATTCTATGCAACAAGTATAGACAGTTATATTAGCTTTTTGATAAAGAGCATGGCTATCAAGAAGAAATATTCAGACAGGAGTTCTAAGCCTTTGTGTAAACTGTGTATTTATACTGCTTCTGACTCGCAACAAACCTGGAAATGTTGCTAGGGGAGGTAAAGAACATCCCAGTTCATATGTGATAGTTACATGAGCAATGTCTTCTCACACGTTTGAGTGGCATTGTGAGATCTCCGGATATTTCCCATAAGTCATCAGTGATAAGCAGACCTTACAGATCTTACATTTTAAGCTAATCAGAGCACATCCAGAAACAATAACCTTGCATCTTAGCAAATATATACACAAGCAGCTCTGAAATTCACTCTAGTGAATGACACAAAAGTACACTTCCTATAAGAGGCACGGAATGTCACAATTCACACGTTGCTTTGCTTGGTTTATTTTATTTTTTTTAAACGAGATTTGATTTGGGACTTCTTTCAGGCCTGACCCTGAATGTCGAATGCTAGAACTGTTCCTTCTTGTAGTCTAAACGTATATGACAAGATACATAACATTTCATACCCAATGTCTTCATGGTATGCTGCTATCTGGCGACTGATCATTATTTTCATAACATCAGTAAGTCTCATTTTCGAGATGTTCGAATTTGGTTAATTATTCAAATTCCGAAATCTAATTACTATCCAAATTTCCATCTTATGAGTACAGCGCTTTTTTTTTTTTTTTTTGATGTGGAGTAAACGCAAATTGTCCCATTTTCATTGCGTAGAGCCATTTACAAGTTCTTGTGTTCAAACCGACAGATCAGAGGTTCAAACCCACCCGGAGTTTGAGAGCAACTTACTTGTTATTTTCTGTGATGATGTCTGACTGGCAAACTTATCCGTGGGTCGAGCAAACAGTACAAAATGGCGGTAAAAGGTTTGGTAGGTTAAACCAGTAGGCCGGTATTTGGTGTGCTGTACGTACAATGGGGACCCAGAAACCGGTTGAATGGGTTTCGTCTTTAATTATACGTTTTGAAGACCAGGTAAGATGTTAGTTTATGATACGTGTCGTATGTTCGTGTGGTAGATAATTTCGGATGCTGTAACGACTAGCAAAAATCAATAATTTGCAGCTTGTTTTGTGAATGGGCAGGGTCAACCGGCTGTGGTGGGGAGGACATGAACCGTGAATGAATGTTTACGAAGGTCTGTTACTAGTCCTTTTCGGTTCCTGATTCATTCGTATTGGTATTCGTACACTGCTGACATTTTAATTTTACAGCGATACGTTGACATCGATATGACCCTATTCTGAACACGTACGTTAAAATGTCAATTCCCTATGTTTTCTATCATGCTCAGTAAATATAAGCGCCGTTTAGTCACGTTAGCTTGTGGAAAATTAGTAGATACTGTAGTCGAAAGCATATAAACGAGATCGCGCGTTTGTCGCACTACATACTGCGTAAATATATTCCTGTTGACAGTGAAGAGACATACAAATACTTGAAAGTTTTTGCGTCAGTCAGCCATTGTGGTGGAAAGGGCCCAAATTTATATACAAATAAAAATCAGCATTATGTAGCAACCTGAAGGACGTTCCATCCTCAGTCCCCACATTGTTTGGAAAGATGACTTAAAAGTGAATGACTAGTGTAGGATACATGGACATATTGCTGCATAATCCCAGAGTTTATGAATGGCTTACTGCATCAACATGACAAATAACAATCAGTTTTACAGGAGAGCTTTGTTTGGTTTTTATGTAATTCTGTAAATCATATTGTTCTGTTAAATGACATAAACATACAATATTGTATATCAGTTCTTTGTTTCACCTGAGATATAAAAATGTGTTAAACATGTGAAAGAATATTTTGGTGTAGGTGTTGTAATTTTTTAATTATTGGGACATATTGTATTGCTTCATACATAATGAAAGGCTATGTTTGCAGACCTATTATGTATTGGGAAAAGTAAATTTTTTTTCACTTCACCATCAAAATGGGCTCATTTGCCTTCCATGAGATCCAGCCAGTGCCCACACTGTACCCAATAAATACAATGTTTTCACCTGTTCCTAGCATTCTTTGTGGACTGCTTGATCCTTAAAAATGGGACCAATAGGCTGTCCTGAAACATCAGTAAGGAACTACCAACCAGTGCTGCATAAAGACCTGGAAAGGCAAAGACTTCCACTACACTGTAGTGGAAGCCTGAAATCTGGCATAATGTGTAATGCTTAGCTGCAGTCCTTTGCGTATGTAGGTCATCTGTCATTGTATCTTCTATATGAACATGAAGTTCTCTTTCTTTAGGTAATTCATTCACCTTCTCATCATCATTTTTAATTCAAGCAGATTCATTATACTTTTTAGTTGATCACAGGATGTGAAGGTGTCTGATCGTGGAAGTCCTACACAAATGTTAAACTCACAGGTTTACTGTGTTTCCAGATAGCTTGTAGTTTGTAATAATTGTGGTAGACACCTGATGGTAACAGTTCACATTTCAAGTAAACTTTTCCACATTATTTGCTGTGCTGTATTCATTTTATGTGATCATAAACTGATGGTAGTTGTTGTTTTGGAATCTGGTTAGGTCAGTGTTTATGTTTTCTGCTTGATCAGTTTTAGGAGAGCTTGCTCCACTGGTTGCTTATGAAAGAGTGTTAACCACTCCACTTCTAGACTCTTTTAGACCATTAACATCTAGAAAGTCATACACTTTGGTTTCCATTCCATTTACTTCAACATTCTACTAAGCTGGGACATCCTGCTTGGAGTGTGATTTTGGTTTTCTTTGGGAACAAATTTTTATCTTTTGTTTGATTGCATCCAGAGAAGTATGTATTTTGTTGATGAAAGGAACCCAAATCCCAGAATGCCTGAAAAATATGTGTCTGAGGATCCAGGTCTCCTGGGATGTGACAGTATGTCATTGGCTTGGCGTTTCTTCATGTTCCTCTGAAATGTCAGAAAACACTAACCCAAAAGCACAGTGTCACATTCCAGGAGACTTTGACCTTCAAACAGATGCACCGTGGAAATCTCAGATATTGCAAATTTTGGCGTTGTTATTATGAAGCTGTGATCAGCACTTGTTGCTGCAGCAACAGATTGGACATAAATCGTGCCTATCCTCTGACTGGTTATAATGTTCTCCCAGATATGGTCTACACTTTCTCTTATTCCTGCTGTGTGGGGCTAGTGTACTGCTTCATGACCTTCCTGTTAGAGTTTTTCTGGTGTTTTGTATGCTTTCTGATATTGAAAGATCTTGCACATCCTAAAATAAAATATTATCTTGCTTAGACCAGTCTCCCTCAACCTGTTAGTTGTGGGCAACATACTGCATGCAGCATAGTGTTATGTAGCTGCAGCATAGTGTTATATAGACCATGGACATATTTGAAATGAGAAAATATCTCTTAGCCCTTCTCCTGGCAAAAACAAGATAGGATGCTGAAGCAGCATTCAGAATTTGCAAGCTGTTTGTGTTTCAGACATACATTACATTACGAATTAATTTTGTAAAAATGTGCTAAAAATAATGATATCTTAGCCTGTGTTGTAACATGTTCTTAGGTTTATCGTCCCGTTGTGTTACAAAATAAATGAACATGGAGCCATCAACACAACTGTATTGTTTAACTTTATATTGTTCATTCCATGCAGTGTAGATATTTACATTGTAATATCACACTGAATATTCATACATATTTTGATCCACAAGGGATCATCATCAGGGAACCAAATGAAAGAAATACCACATATAACCAAATTAGCCACTCTTATACACAGTTGGTATGTGTAAAAGGGTCAGATAGTTAAATGTAGAAAATTCTTGTAGAATAGTTATGTAAGTGTACTGAATCTCAGTGTACAGCATCTCAGAGGCAGCGTATGTACTTAACGAAAGTTAACACAGTACAGTACTGTATTAACTTTCATTAAGTACTCCTAGTGCTGTTCAGGACATACTGGGCACTTTCTTGAATACCATGAGCAGTGAGAGGAGTAACTCATGGGAAGGCAAATACCAGCCTGACACCAGCAGTTTGCAACCTCTTCTATAACACATAAATAGAAACCTGGATTAATAATCATAAACAATACATATGAACACAGTGAAGATTCCTATGCCACCTACAGTCTTCTACATCAGAACACCAAGAAAATAAAAAATGTTGTATTACTATTAATTAAAATATTTCAACCAACATCCTGGAAACAACAACATTTATTTCAATAATTGTAACAGTTGAGATCTCAAGTAATAACTACAGTATAATGCACTTGTGTATAACCCTTTTATGTGCTTGTAAAGTATTTTATCCTGAATATGACCCTTTGTGGTTGAAACTTGCAGCAGAAATAAATACTGGAGACAATATAGTTGTGTTGACAGATCTTTATTCTATTATCTTGCACTAGGTTGTAAATTGATTTTTATCATTTTTTGCGTACTATTATTAGTACATTTATACTGTTCATGATGTATAGAAAAATTCACAGTTAAAATATGCATGTAATTGTATATAGGCCTATATTTATTCATTCTTCATTTTGTGAATTGAAGTTCATGTTGCCAGCATTGGTACAAAATCTTGCTGAAGTTGCCTTCGTGACATAAAGATTTGATCTGACCTGAATTAGACACAGTGTATGCCTAAATTATGATAACTGGACAAGATGTTGACTGAAACCTAGAAGCCAAAAGTAAAAAATGTAGTGAAACCATGCCTTTGTTTGCCTAAGCATTGGCTTAAAATGGCAACATGACTAGCCACATTGTTCTGTGTTGTGATGATGACAACATTCTTATTAATATGTCCTGTGTTGTGCACAGCAGTTGACTTACCCTGCTTTAAGAAAAAAAAATGTGTACCATTTTCATCATTTGCTCTTCTTCTCTCAAGAATGTGATAAGCTGCAGTATGCCTGTTAATAGAGATTATTACCTCTGCAGAGCTTGCAGCTTCTTTTCCACTTGGTTAACCTGCTCAAAGCATCACTTCCTTTCTCCTTATATGAAGACGATAATTCACCCACTACAGCAGATTCCAAGGTCTGTGTTGGCCTTAGCTCTTTCTTGCAGCAGGGTCTTGTCACATTCATCCGTGTGTATGTGTGTGTGAATGTATGGATGCACATTAGCAAGTAGTTGTGAGTATGAGCGGGTGGTTGCAACGGTTGAAGACGCACAAGTCAGTGTAAGAGTGTCTGTGTTTGCTGCAAAATTTCCTTTTGGTAGAATCATCACTCTGTGCAGATGATTGTTCTGTGACATTTTGTATGTCAGTGGGAATGTAATGATATTTTGAGAACTGTTTTCAATGATTAAGGTGAGGAAAGTTTCACACCATCTGTTTGTAACAATTTCTAGTTGAAATTTCAGTTTATGATAGATACCAACACTGATTAAGATATCTGTTCTTTGCCCATGGTTTTCTTAAAACAAGCTGTGCCGATGTTTTGAAATCTGTTGCATCACATGTTAATGATTAATTCATTGGTATAATTGTTTTAACTGTGTCGTCCTATATTAAATTTTTAAAACTTCAAAAATGTAAACAATAAGAGGACACTGATTTCTGACATGATACATGAAGTTTATGCACTGCAAGAAACAATAACAGAATTATTATTACTCATGATGAAATTCAAGTACTGTGTGATAATTTTTAAGACCTGTGTTGTGTATTATGGTGTCTCGGTAACCACCAGCCATAGAGGACAAGGGAAAGTGGAGACTGGGATTTTGTGTCAGATCAGTTTATTTATGTATCATAGACCTTTTTCTAGTGTATATCCATAAAGCAATTCCATTACAGGCCTGGACAGGTCCTGAGGGTTCCAGGAGGTTGAGGCTTCCAGATTTCAAGACAGTTGGCACATAAAGGTGGTAAGGTCAGCCCTACACACCAGTCACCTTTACTCCCAGGAAATATTCCTAGTACTCATTTCTGTTAGAGGCTGAGTCAACCCCAGGACCATGGTGCAGCCGGAAGGATTATGTCAATAAAAAATTCCAGTGACACCATTGAGAATCGAACCCACAACCTTCCGGCTTGTGGCGCAGTGCCTCAACCAACTGCACCACCGCTTGCCCCAGTGTATATCCATACTGATATCTAATGTATGGTTGTACATGATGTGCTTTGATTTCAGTTGCCATGTCGTACAGGACCGCAGACTACACATTCCCGTATAAATGAGGAACAAAATAAGAAGTGCCTAATTCAGATCAGCAGATATCGCTTTTCACTTGTAATTTCTGGTCTCACAAAAATACTACAGCGTGTTAATGAAATGGTAAGGAGTTCCATGCCTTTCATTAATGTTTTGAAGACCTTCGTGCATGTTTGTGATCATATGTGGGAAAACAGCTTTAGAAATTCAACTTATATATTTAGACAGTAAGAACTGCATTTTTAAGAAATCCTGCATACACTCTGTTTTAATGTTCATAAGATGCCATTTATTTCATAATTTTATCTTCTATTCCATTAATACATTTTGCATAAACAGTGCACTAAAATTTACCCCTTGATTGATTAGCATTGGGTTCAGGACCTCACAGCCCCGATGCACCTAGGCCTTAATGACGGGCCCTTTGTGCCCAGTTTACCCCTCTCTGACAAGATAAAGGTGAATTTGGTTTGGTTGGAATATTTATCTAAAGTGGCAATTGGCTTTTGTTTATGTATAATAAACTGTTTTCTATGCTCATTTGTGAAAATTGTAATGAAATAAACATGTCTGCAGGTACAGGGTGAGCATAAAATATCTGTATGGCTCTCGGGACATAACACAGTTTTACCATAAATTAATTATGAAGTCAAAGTTTTGGGACCTTGTCCTGTAAGAACGGACATTAGTGAAGAAAGAAAAAAACTATTTCATTTTTCCTCAGAGTATCTACCTTTTTTTCTAAACCACCCATTATGATAAAACATAAAGTATATTGAAGTAATCAATCAATCCCAAATACACTTTTTTATCAATATCAGAGATTTAGTATATTTATGACTTGTTTCAGCTAACTTAGCCATCTTTGGGTAACCAGCCTTGACTGAACACATTTTTTGCATATTACTAAAGTTGCACAAAACCTCCACCCAAGGTGTTTAATTTGATAGTAATGTTCTTGACAGTGTTGTAAATGTTCACCAAAGCTTAACTATAGCTCGTGCCACTTTTCAGATGTTGACATTATGTTCACTTTTTTTCTTTTCCTGCAACTTACCTTTTCGTATTGCTTTGTTGTATGTGAGATGAATAATGCTAGTTTACGTACAACTTCAGAGAAAATGGGCTTGTCGCTATTGACATTTATTTTCTACAAGTACATAGCCCTTGCATTTCAGTGGGTAATATTGGCACATAACATTTTTTTACACCTGTTTTATTTTTACAAATATTTCTTCCTTGCAGAAATTTATAGAACATCTTGAAGAATTATTAAGTGTTTTGTCAGCTCAGTCAGGAGGCATTTGCATGCAGAAGTGCTTGCACTGCATTATTATTTTCATGAATTGTGTTAATTATTATTACGTGTATTGTATTTATTAAAATTTTGCTCCGGGAAGTGAATAGATATCCTATCCTACTCTATAAGACCAAGTTCTGTAGCTGAGTATTCAGGGTGCTAAATGGCAACACATTTTCAAACTGTCATTATGGCTGTACTGTTCAAGGTATTGAAATCAGATTTGGATTGAAATCAACCTTTTCTTTGACAGTAACAGTACAGAAAACTATGATTTCATCATAAATGAAAAAATCTTAGACTACTTTTGTAGAGCCAGGAGTTGTTGAACCCATTCTACTTATAGAAAGTTTGTAAGTAACTTTATACTCTTCGGTCCTTCAGGAATCAACTGCTGTTCAGAACAACTTCCACATAGTATTGGAACATTAATATTAATGCCAGTGTTACGGGCTATATGAAATTATAATAATAACAACAACATACATACATAGTACATACATACATATATATAGACATACACGTACATACATAAATACATACATTTATACATACACGTACGTACATACACACACACACACATACATACATACATACATACATACACACACACACGTACATACATACACACATACATACATACACACACACACATACATGCATACATACATACGTACACACATGCACACGTGCGCGCTTTACATAGTAGATTTATAGAAAGCATGTATGTGAATTTATTAAATAGTAATAAGTGAAGCTGGATGCTTAGGAAAGCATAGGCTTCAATCTGAATTATGGTTTTATGCATTATGGAACTATACTGTAGCCTAAATATTTACTGCTGAAAAAGCCTCAGGTCTTAAAAGTTTTGATCATTACACTAAGGTAACAGTTTGAGTAGTGATACACAGTGAGGAAGATGTAGTAATCTTGCGTGGAAACCATGAATATTTTTTAAATTTCAATTTTTTTGTTGTTGCAGTTTCTCTCTGTAGTATCAGGACCACGACCTCATGGACCTGATATGGAACGCAACTGTTACGAGTCATTGCTCATTGTTTTGGACACATTAGAGAAGTGTCTGAGTAACCAACCCAAGGACACAGCACGATTTGATGAAGCAATGAATGTAAAACTTCTGTTACGAGAGATCTGTCAGTTTATTGGTTAGTCAAGTTTTATGTAATAGGAAGCAGAGGGAATAAAATGTAGGACAGAGATGTATTACACTTTAATGTATGAGCCCATTCGCCAAATACTTGAAAAAAAAGGGGAATACAATGAAGAAGTTCATCAACTCTTTATAGACTTCAAGAAACCTTATGATTAATTTAGGAGGGAGGTCTTATATAAGATTCTCACTGAGTTTGGTATCCCTGGTAAACTTGTAAGGCTAATAAAGATGAGTCTGACAGAAACATGTAGCAGAGCCTGGGTAGGTAAGAATGTGTCTGACAGGTTCCCAATTAGGAATGATTTGAAACAAGGAGACGCTCCGGCACCATTGCTTTTTAACTTTGCTTTAGAGTACGCCATTAGGAGGGTTCAGGTGAACCCGGATGGCTTGAAACTAAATGGTACACATCAGCTGCTGGCTTTTCCGATGATGTTAATATAGTGGGAGGAAGCATACATACTCTAAAGGAAAATACAGAAGCTCTAGTAGCTGCTACTAGGGAGATTGGACTGGAAGTAAGTGCTGATAAAACTAAGTACATGGTCATGTCTCGAGATCAGAATGCAGGACGAATTCACAGTGTGAGGATTGATAATA